>Ga0123355_10003357_pt1 | contig 22916 bp, 11 predicted proteins | sample TergutEmb28metaG_3_FD_89872 | JGI IMG/M metagenome (GOLD analysis project Ga0123355, IMG submission 89872) | Embiratermes neotenicus P1 segment gut microbial communities from Petit-Saut dam, French Guiana - Emb289 P1 | ecosystem: Host-associated > Arthropoda: Insects > Digestive system > Gut ... | reverse complement strand
GGAAGTACGGGGGCCCGAAGGTCACCTGCCTGGTTCTCGACAATCATCCTGTCTTCGGCGGAGAGGCAAAGCGCAACGAGTTCATCGTCGATGGCCAGCGAATCATGGGCCCGCAGGGTGCGGACCATTTTCAGGTTCCCCTGCCGCACAGCTTCATGGCGAGATTTTTCGAGTTGATCGGGCTCGACTGGCGCCAATTTAAGTATCAGCAATGGGCCAGTGCCTCTCCGGAAATTCCCCTGGGGAACAGCTTCGAAGACGCCAGAGGGCCCGATGCCTTTTACTTCGGAGCGAAATTCGGCCGGAAGCCCGGCATGTGGCTGATCGATCCCTGGAAACAGGAGCTGCGGGGCGCACCCATTTCCGAGGAGACCCGCACTGAGCTCGTCCGCTACAACCAGCGGAGGAAAGGCGGGTTGCCGTTTGATTATCCCGGCGACAAGAAGTCGCGACAGTTAGATAGCGTTACCATCGAACAGTATCTCGCCGGTCAATATGGGCTGAGCCAGGAAACCATTCAGACCTTCATGGCCGACGAAGGCGGCGGCTTCGGCGCAGGGCCGGATGTGGTCTCGGCTTATTGCATTTACGCCTTCGATGTGGACCGCTCGATCAATGAACCAGCGCTCTCCTTCCCCGGGGGAAACGACGGAATCGCGCGCCACATCGTGAAGACGCTCATCTCCGATTCCATTCCCGGCCCCAATACGCTCGAGGCAGTCTGCCGCCGGAACATTAACTTTGACGCGCTCGATCGCGGCGGCCAGCCGGCGAGAATCCGTTTGGGCAGCACGACCGTAGGGGTCGAGCATGAAGACGATCCTGCCAAGTCGAATTTTGTTACCGTCGCCTACACGCGGGGCGGAAAACTCTACCGCCTTCGGGCGCGTTCGGTGGTCATGGCCGGAGGATCCTGGACCTCGAAACGCATCGTGCGCGATCTGCCCTCCCGGCAGCGTGAGGCTTACGACCAGTTCTTTCGCTCGCCCTGCATGATGGCGAATGTCGCGCTCCGCAATTGGCGGTTCTTGTATAAGATGGGCATCTCAGGATGCCAATGGTTTGAAGGGCTGGGGAGCTTTACCGCCGTCCGCAAGCTGCCCACGTTTGCGACCGACAACCAGACCATCGGTCCGGACTCGCCGGTCGTGCTCACGCTCAAAGTGCTGTTCCCCCATTACGGATTGCCGCTCGAGCAGCAGGCAAATAGCGGACGCGCCCAACTGCTTGGGACTTCGTTCCGCGATTACGAGCGGCAGATTCGCGCGCAGCTTACTGACATGTTTGCCGCTTCCGGTTTCGAAGCGGCTCGGGACATCGCCGGCATCGTTCTGAACCGCTGGGGGCACGCCTACGTCAGCCCCCAGCCTGGATTTTTCTTCGGCAAGGACGGCAATCCGGCGCCGCGGGAGATCTTGCGCGCCGCGCCATTCGGGAGAATTGCATTCGCCAATACGGATCTGTCGGGGACGCCCGACCATCGCACCGCGATCGGGGAAGCGCACCGGGCGGTCGGCCAGCTGCTCGATCAGGTGTTGACCGTGTAACTCGCTCCATCTGCAAAATCTGTTCGGGAGGCACTGGTGATAAATCGCCGGGAGTGGCTGCGTGCTCTGAGCCTTGGGGTTGGTGCTCTGAAAGGGAGCGCTCTCGGTGCCGTTCCGGATCGACACCAGAATGAGAGTTTGCCCGCAAGCCCGAAACCGCCGCTCGCGCTTGCGGACTACGAGCCGAGAAGCATGCTCGACACCGACGAAACGCGGGTGGAGCGCGCGGCGTTTCCGGTCATCGACGTGCACACCCACATCACGGTGGCGGCGAAATCGAAAAGCGGAGTCGGGCTTTCCGCCGCCCGCGCTTATCTCGGCCAGCCGGACGAAATTCTTCCCGTGATGGACCGGAAAAATCTTCGCGCCCTAGTGAACCTCACCGGCGGCTACGAGGAGGGCCTGAATGAAGTAATCGCGCGGTACGACAGAGCGCATCCGGGCCGCTTCTACAGCCTGACCGAGCCCTGCTACGAGAGATTCCTCGAGCCGCACTATCCCGCGATTCAGGCCGGCGCGGTTGAGCGAGCGCACCGCTCGGGGGCCAAAGGCTTGAAAATCCTGAAGACGCTCGGCCTGTATCTGCGCGACCGGATCACTTCAGGCCAACTCGTCAAAATCGACGATCCGCGGTTCGATCCCATGTGGGACACCTGCGGCCAGCTGAACCTGGCGGTCGCCATCCACGTTTCCGATCCCGTTGCATTCTTCACTCCCACGGATCGCTTCAACGAGCGCTACGAGGAACTGAGCAATCATCCCGACTGGTCTTTTTATGATCACGATTTTCCCAGCAATCGAGATCTGCTCGAAGCGCGCAACCGCGTACTCGCCCGCCATCCCCGCACGCAGTTTATTGTTCTGCATGTTGGCAATTTCGCGGAAAATCTGGACAATGTTTCTCAGAACCTCGACCGGTTCCCCAATATGACCGTCGATATCGCTGCCCGCATTGGAGAACTGGGCCGCCAGCCCCGCCGGGCGCGCAAGTTCTTCGACCGCTACCAGGACCGTATCCTCTTCGGAACCGATGCCACTCCGTACGGCGACCAATTTCCGCAGCAGGTTTTCAGCGAAAAGCTGTACGAAATCTACTATCGCTTTCTCGAGACCGAAGACGAATACTTTGACTACGCACCCGCGAGAGTGCCGCCACAGGGGCGGTGGCGAATCTACGGCCTGGGGCTGCCCGGGTCGATTCTTGAGAAGGTTTACAACCAGAACGCCGCCCGGGTGCTAGGGATCGGCATATGAGCTCGCTCTATGGTTCTCGTTGCTTGATTCTCGCGCTGCTCATCGCCTGGTGCCCTTCTTTAGCCGCACAGGCAATCATCAGAAGCATTGGCGCTCCAGCCGAGGTTCCTCTCAGCACCAATCCCGAATCAGGGTTCTGGCGCGGAGTGCAGCCGGTTTATATGGAAGTGGATGGCTATGGCAATCCTGTGCCCCGGTACCGCACCGAGGTACGCACCCGCTGGACCGACCGCAGTCTCTACTTCTTATTCGTATGCCCGTATGCGCAGCTCAATCTGAAGCCGGACCCCGAGACCTCGAGCGAAACCAACGAGCTGTGGAAATGGGACGTGGCCGAGGTCTTCATCGGCTCGGACTTCAAAGAGATTCGGCGCTACAAAGAGTTTGAGGTTTCGCCGCAGGGCGAATGGGTTGACCTGGATATCGATCTCCGCAAGCCGCATCATGAGGAGGGCTGGAAATGGAACTCCGGATTTGAGGTTTCGGCGCGAATCGACCGCGCCCGCTCGATCTGGTATGGCGCCATGAAGATTCCCTATGCCGCGATCGATACCCGCCCCGCTGCTGGAGGCAACAGGCTGCGCATCAATCTGTTTCGCACACAGGGGCCCGGCCCCCGTCGCCAAGAGATTACCTGGCGCCCTCCCATGGCCGTCACTTTTCACGTTCCGGATCGTTTTGGCACTCTCGAGCTGGTCGAGAGCGTTGATGGAATGGGGAAGTAAACGTTGTCTCAAACACCCTTGTCCCAAAACCTGGTGCTTGGGGGAGCGACGTCCTAGGGTAACTCGACGGAACCATGGAATAACGCAAAAGCACTAATTTCGCTTGACTAATGTATACAACATGCGCTACCGTTACGCGGCGTTGAGCAAACGATTACTCGCATTAGCTCCGTCCCCCGAGAAATAAGTGGAGCTCCGTGAGGAGGGCGCATGCCTTTGCCAGCTAGACTACGAATCGTTTTGGGGCTGATGATCCTTTCTGCCGCCAGTATCTGTCAGGCACAGTTCACGAGCAGTGTTCAGGGCGCGGTCGCGGACCCTTCGGGCGCTGTCGTACCTAAGGCTATGGTGACCATCACCAATAACGCGACGGGAGCGAGCACCACTACCGGCACCGACGAAAAAGGCAATTTCCGGTTCATCAGCTTGGCTCCCGGCGCCTACAAGTTGAAAGTTGAGGCGTCGGGCTATTCGCTAATGCAAACCGACATCACACTGTTGACCGCGCAAGACTTGAATGTACCCGTGACATTGAAAGTGGGAGCTGTTACCGAGGCTGTGACGGTCACCGAAGCCAGCCCGCTTGTAGATACCGCAGACAGCCGTACGCAGTTGACTCTAGAGAACCAGGCGGTCGCGCAGTTGCCAATTGTGGGGCGGAACCTGGTCACGCTCGTCACTATGGCCCCCGGCGTCTCTGGTCTCGGAACCACCGCATCGGGAAGCCCCGCATCCGGGGTTGACAATTACTCCACGGAAGAACAAGTTGACGCCAGCGCCAACGGCCAGGGACAGAACAATAATCAATATGTGGTCGATGGCCTGGACGTTACCAGCGGGATCCGTCAAGGTGTTTTGAATCTGACGCCACAGCCGGCTGCGATCCAGGAAACCAGTATTCAGACCAATACCTTCAGCAGCGAGTACAGCCGCGCCGCCGGGTTGCAAACCGTGTTCACGACCCGGTCTGGCACCGACCGGTTCCACGGCTCGGCTGAGGATTATTTCAATTACGAAAAGATGTTTGCCAGCCAGCACTTTGTCGGCTTCCCCTACCAGCCTTTCCATTCCAACAATATGGACTTTGCCATCGGCGGCCCGATTATCCCGCACCATAACAGCTTCTTTTATTTCGCGGTGGAGCCGCTGCGGTCCTCTTCAAGTGCCGGTGGATCGGTCACGCTTGCCGATCCTCAGTTCATCAGCTTCGCCCAAGCTAGTTATCCGAAGACGGTCGGAACGCATGTGCTGAGCACCTACCTGCCCACCGGGATAACCGGGGCAACGGTTTTACAAACCGCCCAGGGCGTTTTTGGCAACGCCCCCGGAGGGTGCGGTACAACGGCAGGTCAGAACGGAGTGCCATGCACGCTGCCGATGATCGACACCGGGGCGTTCGGCGCAACCTCGGTACGGAATGGCACGCAGTACTTCGCGCGCATCGACCAGGGATTCAAGAAAGATCGTCTCTATGTCAGTCTTTTCCGCACCCTCCTGCAGACTGGCGCTCCGTCTCCCATGCCGCAATTCTCAGCCCTGAACAACACCTGGCAAGTAGCTGGGCAGGTCTCCTGGACCCATACATTCTCAGAAGATACACTCAACGAGTTCACGGCAGGGCAAAGCCGTGTGGAAGGTGTGCAGGGCGAGGGGGCGAAAGACTACACCGTCCCTTCGATCTCGGTTGGCGGGATCAACGTGGATTCCGGCCAGGCGTTCGGCGTGGGCTTCGCGCAAGGGGATTTCATCCAGCATAACTATCATTGGCGCGATGTACTTACACATGTCGAACGAACCCATACTCTCAAGTTTGGCTATGAAGGATGGTACGGCGATGATGTCGAGCCTTTCCAGGGTCCATGGTCACAGCCCAAGTTTAATTTCGACAACCTCCTCCAGCTCGCGCAGGATGCTCCAAGAACCGAGGGTGGCATTTATTACAATCCACAAACCGGGCAGGAACAGCTCTGGAACTGGGATGCGGCATCGCGGACCTTTGGCTTGTTTGTTGAGGACACATGGAAAGCACGCCGGAATCTCACCCTCACCCTGGGTCTGCGCTATGACGACAGCGGAAATCCCTGGTCGAAGAGCGCAACTACCGTGTTCGGGAACTTCTATCTCGGGACTGGAGACACCGTCGAACAGCAGATCGCAAACGGCTACGCCAAGGCCACACACAATGCTCTATTGCACTCGGTAAACAATCTGTTCAGCCCGCGCGTCGGATTCGCCTGGGATGTAAACGGCACTGCAAACACCGTGGTTCGTGGTGGCTTTGGCATCTACAACAACTGGCTGACGCAAGCAAACGTCCAGGAAGAATTTCGCGGCAGCCCGCCAGGAGAGGTGAGTCCGACCTTTTCCGCCGGGGGAACCGCAACTGCGCAGGCACCGATTTTCGTTCTCGGGAACAGTAGTAAGCCTCCATTCGGTTTCACCTTTCCGACATTCCAGGGCGGACTGAATGCGCAAGGGGGTGTAGTTGGTGCCAGCTTTGGTATTGGCGGAATCAATCCCCTGCTGCAATCTCCCAAAGCGGACATTTGGTCGCTCAGTGTGGAACGTAAGCTCACGGACTACCTGGCGGCAACCGTGGGGTACAACGGGTCTCACTCTTACAACATTGTGAGCAACGGAAATACGATTGGCGCGGTCAGCTACGGACAGGACATCAACGTTGTACCTGGCGATTTGATCACTCACGAAAGCCTGGTTCCGACCCGGCTCAACCCCAGCTTCGGTTCCATCCTCTACGCCGATAATACTCGTCATGGTAACTACGATGCCGTATATTTCGACGTCAAAGGACGTTTCTCGCGCGGCTATGTAGACGCATCCTATACTCGTTCGCGATCGAAGGATGATGCTCTGGCATATGCGGACCCGTTCCATCCGCAGAACTACTACGCGCCATCGATCTTCGATGTACCCAACCGGTTCTCGCTTAGCTTCAATTACTCGCTGAAGGGCCTGGGTAATGGCGATGGATTGATCGGGCATCTCACAGGGGGTTGGGGTATCAGCGGCATCAGCATCTTTCAATCCGGTTATCCGATGACGGTCAGCGCCAGCAACTCGTTCCAGCCAATCTGCGCAAATGCGACCACCCCTTGTCCATCTCCCGCCAACCCGGCAGTCGGTTATGGGCCGCTAAGCGGAGATTACAACGCTGACGGCGATAGCGGCGCCGGTCTTGATTACCCCAATGCCGTCAGTTATCGTCAGCTGACTGACAACAAGGCTTGGCTTACAGGTGCAATTCCGAAAAGCGATTTTGCTGTCCCCACCTTCGGCCAGGAAGGAAATGAGAAATACAATGCATTCCGCGGCCCGAATTTCATCGAAACCAATGTCAACTTTTACAAAGACACACGCGTCACGGAACGCGTCGTGTTCGAACTTCGTTTCGAATTGTTCAATTTATTCAATCGCCCCAATTATGCCGGCGTTAACACGGACTTTTTTGACGCCCCGGATAGCAATCTAAGCGTCGCTACCTCTTCCCACGAACCCAGGTTCTGGCAACTGGGGGGAAAAATCTCCTTCTGAGGTCGACCTGACACAAACCCGGGCCCACTTCGAACCTGGGGTGGGCTTTTTGATTTCCACCGTGCGCTTGGCGCAGGCATTTTTCGGCCGCACAAGGAGAGTTTGGCAGGCCGCAGGCGTCCGCCTTGAAATGGGGAAATACACATTCAGGAGCAACCACAAAATACTCCAACCTCCCGGCGCATCGCGCGAAAACCGAATCCTCTTGGCTCGAGACAATTGAATCGGAAGCGGAAATGGGCTAAGTTCAACTAAAGGATTGATTCCGGAGCCACCTGGGGAGCAAATTCCATCCGCAAAGCTTACATACCTGCTGTTCTCGTATTGCTTCTCGGCAGCCTGTGGAGCCAAACCGGAGAGCAGCAAGTCCAGAGCATTGCGACGGCGCTCGGGGACAATGATTTCCCCACTGCCCTTGAACTCCTGAATCCTGCATTGGCGAAATGGCCGAATGACGCCGAGCTGTGGGCAATGCAGGGTGCTGCTTATGCGGGGGAGCATCGCAAGGGGGAAGCGCTGGCCTCGTTCACTCACTCTCTTAAGCTCTCCCCGAATTACTTGCCCGCACTCACGGGTGCAATCCAAATCGAATTCGACTCCGCCGATCGGGCTGCCATTCCCTTGCTCGAACGGGTGCTGCGCTTGAGACCTGCCGACCAAACCAGCCATGGCATGCTGGCCGTGCTCGAATATCAGCAGGGAAACTGCGCGTCTGCCCTTCCACACTTCGAGAAAGCGGGGGCGCTGTTCGACTCCCAATTGGGCGCTTTGCACGCCTACGGCAGCTGCCTGGTGAAACTGAAACGTTTCGACCGCGCGGCAGTTGTGTTCGAGAAAACCCTCTCACTCAACCCAGCCGACGAACGCGAAAGGCTGGTGCTTGCGTCCGTGCAACTGATGGCGCAGGAGCCAAGAGATGCGCTTCGAACTTTGCAATCTTTGCTCGAAGCAGGCAATGTCAATGGCGGAACGCTCGAACTCGCAGCCAATGCCTACGAAGACCTGGACGAGACCGACAAAGCGGTAACCACCTTGCGGCAGGGGATTCTGGCCGACCCCAAAAATGTGCGGCTCTACCTGGAGTTTGCCTCTCTGTGCGTCGCCCATCAATCATTCCGAGCCGGGATAGACGTGGTCAACGACGGAATCGCGCAAAAGCCGAATTCCGCGCAACTCTACTTTGCGCGTAGCGTGATCGAAGTGCAGCTTGCCGATTACGACAAAGCAGAAGCCGACATGCAGAAAGCCTACGAACTCGACCCGAACCAGTCCTTGACCGCCGCCGCTCAAGCTTTGCTCGCGGTACAAGAGAACGATCTCGACCGCGCCCTCGATGAGGTTGAGCGCAAGCTCGGGCAGAGGCCTAACGATCCATTGCTGTTGTATCTCGAAGCGGACGTTCTCGCCCGGAAAGGAGTGGAACCGGACACCCCGGAATTTCGAAAGGCGGTCGGGTCTGCACGCAAGGCCGTGGCGCTGCGTTCTTCACTCGGTCCCGCTCACGCCGTACTCGCCAAGCTTTACCTGGATTCCGGTCAGAATCAGCTGGCAGCCGACCAATGCCGCAAAGCTCTGGAGATTGATCCCACAGATCAGACGTCGCTATACAGACTGATTCAAGCGCTGCGGAAAACGGGAGGCACGGCTGAGATTCCGGGTCTGCTGAAGCGCCTCGCGCAACTCCGACAACGGGACGTAGCCGAACAGAAACAACGCTACCGCTATCAGGTGGTCGACGGCGAGGCGCAATAGCCGTGGGGTTTTTCAAACCCATGTTCTACCAGTGGCGCGGCCGGCGCAGGCGATCTGCCGCGACCAATGGATAGAGGGACATGGCGTTATATCTGCAATGAAAGCGGCGTCGTCCGAAGGACAATCTGCAAGCCGCGATTTTACCTTGCATTCTCGCCGTCGACGGGCGGCTCGTATAGCTTGTAACGGTTGGCAGCAGCCTCCCGATTTCGCGACTCCGCGCGGAGCGCTGCCAGGCGTTTTACCAGGACCGGGAGTTCCTCCCGGGCCTTGCTGTCTTTCGTCTTGCGCAGGGCTTGGATGAGGTGATAGAGAGCCTCCTGATCGGAGGGGTTCTCGCGTAATGCGCGGCGGGATTGGGCGATCGACTTCTCAATTTCACCCGACTTCAAATACAGGTTGGCGAGCAGGTCGCTCGCAAGCACAAAGTCCGGCCGCAACTCGAGCGATCGGTTGGCGGCGCGAACCGCCTGGTTGAATTCGGCTGTTCCCGGGTCGGCGCCACGCTCGAAGAGAATCTGCCCTTCGAGGTAAGGAAGAAACGCGTCTTGAGGGTGGTGTTCGATCTGTGACCGTACGGTTGAGAGCGCCTGGTCGCGATTGCTTTGCTGGAGCTCGGCCAGTCCTTCGGCGACGGAGGCGGAAGTCTGGCGCGGGTCGAGCCGGTTGGCCGAGGCAAAATCTCGCTCGCCCTTATCGTACTCGCCCAGCTGGATATAAAGAATGCCGCGCGCCACATACAGCGGAGCCGCCTCCGGGGTCTCCTTCAACCCAACATTCATCATGTCGACGCCCACCTCGAATGACTGGTGAGCAAAAGAGATGGTAGCGAAATCGACGTAGTAGCGGACCTTCTTCGGATCCAGCACAATTGCCTGCCGCAGCAGTTTTACGGCTGTGGGAGTGTCGCCGGTTTCTTCGTATGCGGAGGAGGCGAGGTCAAGCACGTCGGGATCGGGCCGCGCATCCTCGACGAGCGGCTGCAACGTCCGAATTGCGTCTGGGGCGCGGTGGCCGGCAAGTTGAACCACGGCGAGATTGTAGCGAATGTGCGCATTGGATGGCTCAAGACGAAGCAAGTTCTCGAAAACCGGCAGCGCCCTCTCGGGCTGACCTAAATCGACAAGGCACGAGCCGTATTCCGCCAGAGCGGCAGGCTGCGAGGAGATCGCCTCCCGGCTGACGTCGAAATGCTTCACAGCTTGGGCGCAAGCGTGGCGCTTATAGGCGAGGACCCCCAGCATGGCGTGTGCCGTCGAATTTTCCGGACTGAGATGAACGATGTGGTCCAGAAGCACGCCCGCCCGGCTGCCGCCTCGGTTGTATTCAAGCTCGGCTGCGCCTTCGAGGGCGGGCAGGTAGTCGGGCGCGATATCAAGGGCGTGGTTGTAAGCAATGAGCGCTTCTTTGGCTTCGCCGAGTCGGGAAAGAGCGATCGCCTCAAGCGTCCACAGCTTCGGGTCGCGAGGCGACTGCTCGAGTCCGGTGCGCGCCAGTCGAGTCGCCTCCGGAAAATTCTGCGCGGCTATGGCGGCTTCGATGGCTTGCTCGGAGTTGCGAGCTGCGGATTGCTGGGAGGAAGCCGCCGTGGGGAACGCCACGAGAATGACCGCAGTCAGAGTGCTGATTCCGAAAAGCCGCATTTTTCCGTCGGGTCGACGAGATGGTCTCGACATCCTGCACTGTGGTTCAGCTTGACGTCTTGATGTATTGATATACCTTAGATCAGCTCTTTGTCGACAGGCGCAGACCCAAATTTACGGACCCTTTCATCGCCCAGCGCCAGAGCCCCGTGCTTTTTGCCCAGGGGTGGGGCCGGCGCGTTCATGGAACTTTCCTTCTTAATGCCGCCATCTCGACGGTTGCTGCCGAAGTGGACGCGCCTTGGAGCCAGTGAAGGCGCTGGCGCAGCGGCGGAATTCAGCGCGCGCCGACATCTTGCGCTGCGGAGAGCGACTGCGGCCGGGCGAATTTCCTCTCATCGATCGGAACATTCTGCTCGACCTCTTCCAACTGAGTGGTGGCGCTGCCATCGGCCTGGGCCACCGTCCACCGGAATGGAATTTTCACGCCCCCGACCTGGCGGTAATCTCCGTAGTCGATTTGGTGCGGCAGCAGGCCAAGCGGCGTAGGTAGATAACGCACCATCCGCACCAGCAGCCAGGTGTGCTCGTCAAGGTAAAGTTTCAACGGGGGTTTGCCGACATCGGCGCACGAGATCAGATAGGCCGCGCGACCGGCGATCTCTTCCGGATATTCCACGCGCAATTCGGGGCAAAGTTGGCGGAGGCGCAAGGGGAAGTGCAGATCAGCGTCACCCTGCGCGGCCGCGGCCTCAGTGTCCTCCATGGCGCGCGCAGGACGCCCCGGCGCCCTAATCCAACCCTGGCGGCCGGTCACGACGGTCTCGACGTCGCCAGCCGCCATGTGTCGAACCGACATCTGCTTGTCAGGATACTCATCCCAGACTTCAAGACGAACGGACTCGCGCGCTGCGGTTAGGGTTCCGCTTTCGTGAAGCCTGGTAATTTTTTCGATGGCAGCTTCTCCGCCGAGCGCCTGGACGTATCTGCTGATCGCCTGGTCGGCGGTGGGCAAAGCCTCCCGCGGCGCGTTCGAATCGGCAGCGGGCACGCTCGGCTTGGACGCTTCGCCGGAGGCAAAGGCGGGAGTGGCTTCCGGTTTGGTCGAGCCTCGATGGCAGGAATAACACGTGACCTGGCGGCTCCCAGCGAAACTGCGCTCATCGATGGCGAACATCATGCGCATCATCGCGCGGGCGATCCGTTTCGGCTTTTTGTCGTCCTTCTCAAATGCTCCTTCCACGTGGCAGTAGTTGCACTCGACTCCGAGTGACGCCGAAATAAAGCGCATCGCCGGACGCAACTGGTCCGACGGAATGGCTTTAAGCACCTGAATGTTCTTGAAGGCTGCCGCCGCCAGTTGCGGTGGGAGGGAAGTTTTCTGGGTGACATCGTTTTCGGGGGATGGTTTGTGCACCAGAGCGTTCAATGAACCGGAGAGTTCGCCCGCCTTCGCCGCGTTACCCTGATGCTCATATAGTTCGATCAGGGGCGCCGCGGCGGCCAGATATAAGGGGTCGATGCTGATCGCGCGCTCGAGATGGGCAATGGCTTTTTCGGCGTCGCCCGCCTGCAAGTAAGCCGATGCGGCGTTGGTCTCGCCGCTAACCGAGCCGGGGTTCAATTGCAACGCGCGTTCAAACGCCAATTCCGCTTCCGTCGTCTGGTGTCCGGCCAGCAACGCGGATCCCATAGAGGCGAAAATTGCGCTGTCGTTGCTGAACTGCTGTTGAACTTCGGTCAGCAGGCGATAGCCGCGAACGATAAACGGCGGCGAATGACGTTCCACGCCCGCATTGACGTAGGCGATCCCGAGGTTCCGCTTTTCGAGCTCGGGAGCGGGTTCGCGCCATGCCGCGATGTCGCTGCTTTCGGGAAGGGCCGAATCTGGTTCGGGGCGCCGCTGAATTCTGTGGTCGGTAAAGGCGGTGTGTCCGCCGTCCTTGGCTGGGCGACGAGGCATGTGGCAAGCGATGCAGTCGCTTTGCCTGCCAGGATGGCCCGCGGAAAATTTCCCCGTGTGGCAGGAAAGACATTTGGCGCGGAAGAACTGGACAGGCTCGAGCGGCCGGTTGTGCGGATCGTGGCAGGTCCCGCACCACAGCCCGCCGTTGCTCCTGCGGGCACAGGTGCTTCTGGCCAGTTGTTCGACATGGCTGATCACCTTGAAGTTCACGGCCTGGTCCGGCGGCGAGGAGGCCACGTAAGTCGTGAACACGTTCTCGAGCGGCTCGCCCGGCCGAAAGTCGGCAAGATTCATTCCCGGGTTCAGGACCCTGCCCAAACCCAGCAGGTGACATTGCTCACATATGCTGTCGCGCGCAGCCGGCTCGAGTTTTGCGGGATTGATGATCGTGCCCGCCCGCGGATCCCTGAGGTGCTTCTCGGCGGAACCGTGACAGCGCTCGCAGGTGATTGCTTCCTCGGCAAACGCAGGCGCTCGATAGCGGTTGGAGGTACCCGGGATGTGTAGCGCCGTTCCCGCATGGCAGAAAACGCAGCCTTCGGCGACCGGACGCGTGAAGTCGGGGCTGTGCACGCCTTCGTATCCGGGGGCGAGATCATAGGCGTGAAGGCGCTGGTAATAGGCGACGGGGGACTGAAACAGACGGCCGTTCAGGTCGACGAGATAACCTGAAGCGTGGCTTCCCGATCCGATCACGTAGTCGATGCGGTAGCTCAAGGTGTCGCCGTGGCTCTCCAGGCGCTGCCAATATCCGCCGGGCGAAGAAGCGATCGTGATCTTCGCGTCGGGAGTATCGACCTCTCCCGTTGGCTCCCGACCGGCACGGCGCAGAGAATGTGCCATCGCGGAGCGCGCATATCCTTCGACTTGCGGCGCGTGACAAAACTGGCAACGCTCGGCGCCGGCGGGCTCGATTGGCAACTGGGCTGAAGTTTGCGCGGTAAGTTGCGGGGCGCGGGCGCTCGATTGGCCTCGTCCTGACGAGTTGGCGGCGGCAACAAGAGAAACTACGAGCAACAGAGCAGGAATGCGAGTTCGACCCATCACGAGGCGAGATCCAGAGTCTGCGAGGCAGCTTGAAATTCTACCTTGCCGGCCGCCTCAGGAAATGCGGCGATTTCCGGAGCGAGCGGGCGAAACCAAGGAGCGGCTCGATTACCCCCATCTTTAATTATTGACGTCATTATCGCCAGCGCAACCCAGACCGTGCCTTCCCTTTGTCTACGAGGGCCTTCGAAAAGGTATGCCCCGCACGGTGTGGTGATCAAGAGCGGCAAAACCAGGAGCGGGCGCACGAACCATTCCGTCGTTCCGTCGCCTGCGGTTGACGGAACCGCCTCTCATGCCAGAAACTCTAAGCAACCGTTTGCCATGAGTCTTACCCGCCGGTCTTTCATTCTTCTTTCGGCCGCAGCCGGGGCGCATCGGGCCTTTGCCCAGGGGGTGGTGCCGCGCTCGGTAAAGCCGCAAACAAAACCCGCGCCCTCGGGCCGCCCGTTTGACGCGCATTTTGTCGACGTCGCGCGTGAAGCCGGACTGCTTGCGCCCACCATTTACGGCAATCCCGATTACCACGACTACATCCTGGAAGCGACCGGCTGCGGCTGTGCCTTCGTCGACTACGACAACGACGGCTGGATGGACATCTTTATTCTGAGCGGAACTAGACTCGACGGCAATCCCAAGGAAGCCAGCAATCGTTTGTACAAAAATAATCGCGATGGAACGTTTACGGACGTTACCGAAAAGGCCGGCCTGCGCGCAACCGGCTGGGCTTCGGCCGTGTGCGTAGGCGATTACAACAACGATGGATTTGAAGACCTCTTCGTCACCTACTACGGGCACAACAAACTTTATCGCAACAATGGCGACGGCACGTTCACCGAGGTGACCAAAGAAGCGGGGTTACTGGAAGATCGAACCCGCTGGGGGGCCGGGTGCACGTTCGTTGACTACGACCGCGACGGCCACCTCGACCTGTTCGTCTCCAATTACGTTCAGTTCGACTTTACCCATGTGCCCAAGCCCGGCACCAACAGCAATTGCAATTGGAAGGGGGTTCCGGTCGAGTGCGGCCCGCGCGGCCTGCCCCCCGGCTATCACTCGCTCTATCACAACAATGGCGACGGCACGTTTACCGACGTCAGCCGGAGTACGGGAATTTCCGAGCTTCACGAGAGCTATGGCATGACAGCGGTCGCCGCCGATTTCAACGAGGACGGCTGGCCGGATATTTTCGTTGCCTGCGACTCGACGCCTAGTTTAATGCTCATGAACACCGGCAAGGGCAGGTTCACCGAAGAAGGCGTGCTGCGCGGTGTGGCCCTAAGCGATGACGGAATGGAACAAGCCGGCATGGGCATTGGTCTGGGCGACTACGACCTCGACGGGCATCTCGATATCTTCAAAACCCATTTTTCCGAGGACACCAACGGCCTTTATCACAATGACGGCACCGGAAATTTCGAAGACGTCACCCGCCAGGCGAAGATCGGCGTCGAGACCCGCTACACCTGCTGGGGCGCCGGCATGGTTGATCTCGATAACGACGGCTATCCGGACCTGTTCATGACCACGGGCAGCGTTTATCCGCAGCTCGAAAAAACCCTTCCCCAATATCCCCACAAGGGCCCGCGCGTAGTTTTCCGCAACCTCGGGAATGGCGTTTTCGAAGAATTGATCGACCAGGCTGGACCGGGGATCGCGGCGCAGCACTCGAGCCGGGGCTGCGCCTTTGGCGACTTCGACAATGACGGCGACCTGGACATTCTGGTCGTAAATCTCAATGAGCCGCCCTCGCTTCTGCGTAACGATCTAAGGGGCTTCCATCACTGGTTGAAGGTCAAGCTCATCGGCACGAAGTCGAACCGCAGCGCCATTGGCGCGCGAGTCATTGTCCACTACGGCGGGAAACGGCAGGCGCAGGCCCTCACCAGCCAGTCGAGCTTCTATTCCGCCAACGACCCGCGGCTGCATTTCGGATTGGGAGCGGAAAAAACTGCGGATATCGAAGTTCACTGGCCGAACGGGCTGGTCGAACGACTCAAGAACGTTCCCGCCGATCAACTGGTGGTCCTCAAAGAAGGCGCGGGGATGGTGTCTTCCGCCCCCGGGGCCAGGGGCTAGTCTTTAAGCCCGCAAAAAACGAAAATCGGCTGTAAGTACGAGCAAGATCAGCAACATCGATTTTGCTTGACAGTGTTCTCAGCCGGGGCTACTGTATTCACGATCTCGGGTAAACGTTTGCTCGCACATTTAATCCTTTTTCTCGGCAACTTCCGCTCAGGCGCAATACGGCAGCAAAGTTCAAGGGTTTCCGAGCGGCGCCGCGGTTTCTGGCACTTCTGTGACATTGCTGAACGTCGAGTCCAAAGCGGGATCAAGACCAGCGCCACCGGCAACTATCGATGTGGACCCCTTTATGGCTGATGGGAGCAACTTCGGCAAAGTGGTCACCGCGCTGCCTGCGCGGCAACTGGAATTGCAGGCTAAATTTATCTTCTGAAAAAATTCGACTCTCAGGCTGCGACTGTGGCGGCCTGGCGGTCTGGCCGTTCAGTAGTTCGAGGTGAGTTATGAGTTTTCCCAAGCACGTGTCCCGGCGTCAATTTCTGTCCGCAGCCACGGCTTCTACGGCGGCATCGGTGGTCGCGCCGCCGGTACTGCGGGCGGCGCTAACGACTCCCGCCAAGTACGCAAGCGCCCTTGACATCGGCGCCGCCCGGGGGCTCCCCGCCTGGCAGGATCAGGGGGTAATCAACACCGCGAGTTCGCCTTACGCCAAGCTGCACAGCGTGCCCGTCCGCGCGGTGACGATCGAAGAAGGCTTCTGGTCGAAGCGCCGCAAGGCCAACGTCGAACGCAGCATTCCCACCATGCACGATCAGCTCGAAGCCCACGGCCGCATGGACAATTTCCGCCGCCTGGTTCGAAAAAGCTCCGCTCCTCAGAAGGGTCCGTATTTTTCCGACTCGGATATTTACAAATGGATCGACGCGGTGGGATGGGCTCTCGCGTCCGACTCTCTGCCTGAACTCCGCCGGACCGCTGACGCGATGATTCGCGAAGTGGTCGCCGTCCAGGAGCCGAACGGGTATCTAAACACCTACTACCAGGACGACCGCGTTCCCCAGCGCATGAGTCAGCACGATCAGGAGGTTGGGCACGAGATGTACTGTCTCGGCCACATGATTCAGGGCGCGCTCGCCTACTATCGCTCGACTGGCGACACCAAGCTGCTTGACGCGGGTGCGCGCATGGTCGACAACTTCGTGCTGCCAGACTACGGTCCCGGGCCGAACCAGAAGCCGATCATCTCCGGCCATCCCGAGATCGAGATGGCGCTCATCGAACTTTACCGCACGACCGGCAGGCGGCAGTATGTTGAGCTCGCCGGTTACATTTTGCATGGCGACGAGCGCTCGAAGATCGCGCCGGAGCGCATCGTTTACATGTTCTGCGGCGCTCCGTTCACCTCTCGCACCAAACTCGAAGGCCATGCCGTGCGTGCCATGTATGCCTGTTGCGGCGCCACCGATTACTACCTGGAAACCGGCGATTCCGCCTACTGGAAGGCTTTGAACGCCTTGTGGGAGGACCTGACGCGCCGACAGATGTACATTACCGGCGGAGTTGGAGCGCGTGCGCAAGGGGAGGCGTTCGGAGCTCCCTACGAACTGCCGAATGCGCAAGCCTACGGCGAGAGCTGCGCCGCCATTGGCAACTTGATGTGGAACTGGCGCATGCTGGCGGCGTCGGGCGAAGCGAAATTTGCCGACGTTATCGAGCGCGCTCTCTATAACGGCATCAACTCCGGCATGTCGCTCGACGGGACGACGTATTGCTATCGCAATCCGCTGGCATTCGATCCGGCCTCCTTCGACGGTTTCCGGGGCAGCCCCAACATTCGCAATCCCTGGTACGACGTCACCTGCTGCCCGCCCAATCTGGAGCGGACATTTTCTTCTCTTCCGGGATATTTCTACAGTACAAGCCGAGACGGAGTGTATGTTCACCTGTACGACAATTCGGTTCTCGATTGGCATTTCGAAGACGGAACGCCAATCAAAGTCGAGCAGAAAACGAATTATCCCTGGGAAGGCGCCATCAAGCTGACCGTGAGCCCGGCTGAACCGAGGGAATTCACGTTGTTCGCGCGAATCCCCGGCTGGGCGAGCGGCGCTTCGGTTGCCGTGAACGGCAGACCGGAATCCGCCGTCAAAGCCGGAGAATACCTTCCGCTGAGACGGACCTGGAAACCGGGGGATGCGGTCACGCTCGATTTTCCGATGCACACCGAAATCGTGGCTTCGAACCCGCGGGTGGCGGAAGATCGCGGCAAGGTGGCCGTCCGGCGCGGCCCGATTATCTTCTGCATGGAAGGGGCCGATCAGACACCGGGAGCGGCTCTCGGAGACATGAGCATCAGTCTGAACGAGCGGTTGGGAAAAGACTTCGCGAGCGAATACAAAGCCGACCTTCTCGACGGCGTAATCGTTCTTCACCACCGGGGCAGCGTGTTTGAAGTCTCATCCGTCGAAGAGGCCCTGTATATGCCCGCCAGCTCCACTCCGGCGAAAACACGCCCAGACACGCTCACGTTTATCCCGTATTATGTCTGGGCCAACCGCCAGCCCTGCGGCATGGAGGTTTGGGTGCCGTACGCGCGTACGTGAGGAGAGTCGAACCAGAGAAATTTCTCGAACCGGGAAGGGAGTCGGTGCGGCCGGCTGCATACCTACATTTCTGTATTTGAACAGGATGAATCGATACCCAAGGCTCAGACGGAAGTATCTGATCGCCTCAATTCTTCTTTATTCGGCCGCCCTCCAGCTTTCTGCGCAGCAGGACGGAAAACCGAAGTCGCCTCCGGTTCCCGGCCCCATGCTCGCCCAGGGCACCATCACGCTCGACACTCGCGATTTTGAGCTGGTGCTGGTTCGTTCTTCGCAGACGGTGGCGGCGCTCAAGCCCAAATCGGATCCGGACTTTGATTTCGCGCCCGGCGACATCCTGGCCGAGCGTTCGCACGATGGTTACTTTCACCTGGGCGATCTGACATTGCGCCTGCGGTCTCGGGGTTCGCCCACGTGGAAGAATTACTCGACGGCGGCGAAGCGCGCTCCGCTCGCCGGGTTGCCGCGATCGCGAGATATTCTCGCCCGCGCGGATCTTGCGCCTGAGCTTCCGGGGGATCTTCCGCTGGAGATCATCCGTACGTGGGCAAGCGAAGATGGCAAGCTGGTGCTGCGCTTTGCGCTCAAAAATAAGTCCCAAGAACCGGTCGAGATCGGCGCGCTCGGCATTCCGATGATCTTCAACAACGTGCTGAACAACCGGTCGCTTGAAGAAGCCCATCGGAAGTGCTCGTTTTACGACCCCTATATAGGCGAAGGTGCCGGATATCTGCAGGTCACGCGGCTCAGCGGCAAAGGGCCGGCGCTCCTGGTCGTTCCCGACGGCGAGACGCCCTTCGAGGCCTACAATCCGATTCTTGATCGTCCCAATCGTTGGGGAGCAAAGCCGGTTTTCACCGATCCCACGCCGCGCGGCATCACCTTTGAGGGCTTTTACGAATGGATGGTTCACAGTCAGGCTTACGCGGAGAACGAATGGAAAGACGTGAGGGAATGGAATCCGGCTAGCTCCTTCACGCTTGCGCCGGGCGAGTCGAAGACTTATGGTGTCAAATTTCTTCTGTCGGATTCCATTCGCTCGCTCGAGCGGACGCTTGAGCAAAACCGCCGGCCGGTCGCCGTTGGAATTCCCGGTTACATTCTGCCCACCGACATCGACGGCCGCCTCTTCCTGAAATATCCGCTGGCGGTGAAGTCGCTCAAGGTTGAGCCGCGGGGCGCGCTCTCAGTCGAGCCAAAGAGCGGAGTCTTCACAGGCTCGGTGAGTTCGCGGACGCCTCTCGACGCCGGTTGGGCCGCGTTCGCCGTCCGAGCCCACGAGTGGGGCCGCGCCCGCCTTACCGTCACCTACGCCGACGGTTTGGTCCAAACCATCCACTACTTTGTTATCAAGCCCGAACCGGAAGTGGTCGCCGACATGGGCCGCTTCCTCACGACAAAAGACTGGTTCGTCGATCCTGGCGATCCCTTCCATCGCAGCCCTTCGGTGATGACCTACAACCGCGAGCAGGACAAATTCGTCCTCGAGGACAGCCGTGCCTGGATTGCGGGCTTGGGCGACGAAGGCGGGGGCGGAGGCTGGATCGCGGCCATGATGAAAGAACTCGTCGAGCCGGACAAACAGGAGATCCGAAAGCTCGAGCAGTTCGTCGACGGCGTCCTCTGGGGAGGATTGCAATTGAAAGACGGCGAACACCGGTACGGCGTCCGCAAGAGCCTGTTTTACTATCAGCCCGAAGAAATGCCGCAAGGTTTTTACCGCAGCGATTTCAACTGGAGCAGCTGGACCAGCTGGAACAAGAAAACCTCCGGGCAGGTGGACCGGTCCTATGATTACCCGCACGTGGCCGCAGCTTATTGGGTGCTCTACCATCTCGCGCGCAACCATCCGGGACTGGTCACGAATCACCCGTGGGATTGGTATCTGAACCAGGCCTATGAGACCTCGATGGCCATGACCCGATACGCGGAGGGACTGGCGGTATTCGGACAAATGGAAGGCACGATCTTTCTCCAAATTCTGACCGACCTCCGCCGGGAGGGGATGGACGGCAAGGCCAGCGATCTAGAAGGACAGATGCGCGCCCGCGCCGATCGCTGGAACCGCGAACCCTATCCCTTTGGCAGCGAAATGCCCTGGGATTCGACCGGCCAGGAAGAGGTCTATGACTGGACCAAGTATTTCGGCTACAACGACAAAGCCGGGGTCACCCTGAACGCAATTCTCGGCTACGATCCCGCGATTCCGCACTGGGGATACAACGGGAGCGCCCGCCGCTACTGGGACTTCATCTTCGCCGGTGGTGCCCGGCGGCTCGAGCGCCAGCTTCACCATTACGGATCGTCGCTCAACGCCATCCCCCTGCTCGCGGAATATCGCGAGCATCCCGATGACTTTTACCTGCTGCGCGTCGGTTACGGCGGAACCATGGGAGCACTGACAGACATCGATCAGCAAGGTTTTCCGTCCGCCGCGTTTCACTCTTTTCCCGACATGCTGAAGCCGGATCCGATCACGGGAGACTATGGGCCAAACTTCTTCGGCCACGCATGGGACACGGCCACCTACGTCGTGGACCATCCAATATTTGGATGGCTGGCTTTCGGGGCGAACACCGCGGCAGACGGTAAGACCATTCGCATTACGCCGCTCGATTCCGCACGAACGCGCGTATACATTGCTCCGCTCGGGCTCTGGCTCTTGCTCGATGCCGGCACATTCGAGAACCTAGGGATCAATCCTCAAAACGGCGCCGTACGGGTTGGACTCTCCCCCGCAACCGAATTCGCATCCGCCGCTCATTTACGCGTCGAGCAGCCGGCCAAGGTGCCAGACGTTGGAACCTATCACCCGGCCCGGCCGCTTACCCTCGAGCGCGGCGCATATACTGTACCGCTCGAAAGCCAGGAGACTTGGGTCGAACTTCGTGCGGAAGGGAAATGACGTGAGTTAGAGTGTTTGAGTTGGTGTAAACTGCCCCGAGGTGAACGATGGATCGACGTACATTCAGTCGCAGTGTCGCAGGAGTCCTGATCTCGACCTTGAATCCCACGCTTGGATCGGCCTCCATGCAAACCGATCCGATGCCCAGCGATAAACGGACGGCTCCTTCGTTCGACCTTTCCGTCATGCTGTGGACGGTTTTTCGGAATTTGCCTTTCGAGGAGCGCCTCGAAAAAGTAGCCGCCGCCGGATACCGGAATGTGGAGCTGGTCGGAGAATACGGCAAGTGGTCGGATGAAGACTTTGAGCGGGCCAATCGCAAGCGAAAAGCGCTCGGCATTACCTTCGACTGCACCGCCGGACTGAAGCACGGCCTCTCTAACCCGGCCGATCGAGATGATCTCGTTGCCGAGCTCGGCCGCACCATTCCAGTCATGGAGCGGCTCGAATGCCCTGCCATCATCCTGCTTTCGGGAAACATCGTTCCGGGAATGTCGATGGAAGCGCAACAGCAAAGCTGCATTGATGGCTTAAAGGCTGCGGCCCAACAGGTCGAGGGAAAGGAAATCCATGGCAAACCTGTGCGGATCCTGCTCGAAAATATCGATCCGGAAGAGAACCCGCGATACTTTCTGACTTCGGTTGCGCGTGGACTTGAAATCGTCAAGGCAGTCAATCATCCGCAGGTCGAATTTCTTTATGATTTTTTCCACGAGCAGATTGCCGAAGGCAACCTGATCGAAAAACTAGAAAAAAATATCGAGCACATAGGACTGGTTCATATCGCCGATGTGCCCGGCCGTCACATGCCGGGGAGCGGCGAGATCAATTACCAAAATATCTTTCGCAAGCTCGCCCAGCTGAACTACCAAAAAATTGTCGCCATGGAGTTCCTTCCGACCGGGGATGCGGTTCGCGAGTTGCGTGCGGCGCGTGAGATGGCGCTCGGCGCCTGAATTCAGGTCATTGGTTCACCTACTACCGACTGACTCGTGGGCAGGTTCGACTGTCGGCGAGCCGCAACATTGGGATGGCGAACTCACGATCCCATTGCTATAGTTCGTGAATGCTTGCCCTGCTCACCACCGAGCGCCTGATTTTGCGGCCATTGCACCTTTCCGATGCGGACCAGGCGCAGCGGCTCTTCCCCACCTGGGAAATTGTTAAATATCTGAACGCAAAAGTTCCCTGGCCGTTTCCGGCAGACGGGGTTCTCAGCTTCTACCGTGACGTCTCATTGCCGGCTATTGAACGCGGGGACGAATGGCATTGGACTCTCAGGCTGAAGAATGCGCCGGATGACTTAATCGGAGCTATCAGCCTCCATCGGAGTGATCAGGTTAATCGCGGATTCTGGCTGGGCCAACCGTGGCAGGGTCAAGGCCTGATGACCGAAGCTGTCTGCGCAATCAATGATTTTTGGTTCGATGTATTGGGCTTCGACGCCCTACGCGTTCCCAAGGCGGCGGAGAATTGTGCGTCTCGCCGGATTTCCGAGAAGACTGGAATGCGGATCGTTGCCAGGTGTGAAAGTGAATACGTCTGCGGCCGGTTGTTAACCGAAATTTGGGAGATCACTGCGAGGGAATGGCATGCGACGAGGCATAGGTAGCACACTTCTTCGGAAAACGAGCACAACTTCCTTTACAGGTTTTAGGGAAGAGTTGCCGCCGACTCGCCAACTGGCAAGACCCGATGGGAGAGGAGCGCAATCGAGATTTTCGCTACTAGGATTCTGATCCACTTCACGCAGGATCCGACACGAAAGCCAGGATGCCGTTGGCTTAACCCGTCCGTGGCAACCCGCCGGCTCGGCGGTGCTTTCGACTTGGGTATCATTATCGGCGACGAGATATCGGGATGGCTCGGAAGAGAGAGGGCGCTATGACGGCGACGCTTCGATCGTTGCGCATTTTGCAGAAGAACTGGAAGCTTGCCGCCATTGCAATTTTGTCTC
>Ga0123355_10003356_pt1 | contig 22920 bp, 18 predicted proteins | sample TergutEmb28metaG_3_FD_89872 | JGI IMG/M metagenome (GOLD analysis project Ga0123355, IMG submission 89872) | Embiratermes neotenicus P1 segment gut microbial communities from Petit-Saut dam, French Guiana - Emb289 P1 | ecosystem: Host-associated > Arthropoda: Insects > Digestive system > Gut ... | reverse complement strand
GTTGTGTTTATTCCACGATACAGTCCTGACTTTAACCCTTGTGAACCTTCATGGTCAAAGGTTAAGGCAACGCTACGCAAAAACAAAGCTCGCAATGAACATGATTTGGAGTTATTTACAGGCGAGGCATTACAATTCACAACATCCGATTTAGAGGGTTGCTTTGCTCATTGCGGAGTAAGTGTCGATAAATAGTGGAAATGCTATACTTTGCTTGAAAATTTTCAAACTCCAACCGATTTCTTGTTGGCGGGAGAAGAAACTATAGTTGAGATGATTCGTAAAACAGCACGTTTTGGTGAAACTTACGCTATGGCAAAATACCAAGCACTTGCTCAAGCCAGCTAACTCTGCCGCAACTTTCGGGCATTTCGTTTCAAGTAATGCCTTTCAGATTCGTTCATATGTTTCCTTTATCAAGCATTATGACGAAGCAATATCTGCGGTTCTTTTGCAAATCCGTGAACTGATTGACATTCATTCGGACAAAGAGTTTGTTCGCCAAATCCGTTTGATTGAATCAATTCCGGGTGCGGGGTTTTTGACCGCTGTTACCGTTATTGCTGAAATCTGTGACTTTTCTGTTTTCACTTCACTAAAGCAACTCTTTGCCTTTTTCGGGCTCGACCCTGCGGTTAAGCAATCCGGCAAGTTTGTTGGCACACAGGTCAAAATGTCCAAAAAAGGAAATTCAGTTGGGGAGTGTGGCTCACCAACTGACCTTACAAGCCTCTGAATGCCTTTAAAATGGCGTTTAGAAAATTTTGACTTGCAAATTGCACATTTATAGTTATGCTATTAACAAATCTAAGGCGGCTTCGTCTAATGTTTCTTTTTCCAATAATGCTAAAGCAATAGCTTCTAGTTTGTCTTGGTTGTCGGATAGCAATTGTAAAGTGTCATTGTAAAGTTGATCCATCATTCGTTTACAAGATTGTATAAGGTTAGCGTTACGACCCATGCTTCTCATATCTAAAAGCCCTACTTCTTTGCACATGCCGTACTGCCCTATATATCGTTTTGCTACTCGGGTAGCCTTTTCTATATCATTGGATGCGCCTGTTGTGATATTTTCTGACCCAAAAACCAGTTCTTCCGCACAGCGTCCGGCAATATGTACAATTATTTGTTGTTCTAGCTCTTGCTTGGTGTAGTACATTTTTTCCGGGGGGATATTTACGCAAAAGCCGCCTACACCTTTAGAGCTTGGGATGATTGTCACTTTAGCTACAGTATTTTCCGGAGTTACTAGTTTGGCGGCTAATGCATGGCCCGCTTCATGATAAGCCGTCAATCTTCGTTCTTGTTGCCGCAAAGTTGTGCGGTCTTTTTTTTCGTAACCTGCTAATGTTATATAGTATGCTCTTTCCATATCATTGTCTGTGATATGGCCGGCACCTTCTTTTGCTGCAAGAATGGCAGCTTCATTAATAAGTCCTTCCAGCATTGCGCCACTGAAAAATACTGTATCCCTGGCCCATTTCTCTAAATTTGCTATTATAGGCTTATTTTCTCCGTGCAATTTTAAAATTTGCCTGCGGGCATTTATATCAGGCATAGCAACTTCTACTTGGCGGTCAAAACGTCCCGGCCTTAGAAGCGCGTCATCTAACGTATCTAAACGGTTAGTTGCTGCTACCACCACTATCCCTTCATTTTCTGTAAACCCTGACATCTCTGTAAGAAGTGCGTTTAGTGTTTGGTCACGCTCGTCATTACCGCCGCTCGTCCCATTACTCCTTTTTTTGCCTAAAGCGTCTATTTCGTCTATAAAAATAACAGCTTTTCCGGAGGCTCTGGCTTTTTTAAATAATTCTCGTACACGAGCCGCCCCTACACCAACATACATTTGAACAAAATCGGAACCGCTTACTGCATAAAATGGAACTTCAGCTTCACCAGCCATGGCTTTAGCCATAAGCGTTTTGCCGGTACCCGGCATTCCGTGGAGTATTAGTCCACGAGGCATACGGGCACCATATTTGGAATATTTTTCCGGATTAGCTAAAAAGTCCACTACATCTGCTACGCTTTCTTTGGCTTCTTCGTTACCGGCCATATCTGCAAAACTATATTTTTTAATAGCTTCTGCCGGGTTAATAGCTACGGTTGCCGGAGCTAAAGCATTAGATTTGCGTCTAGTAAATACAATGGCAGCAACTACAATTGATAAAATTATAATTAATTGCCAGTTGATAGACCCTGCCCCCTCAAGGACTGCAACATTTGATAATAGTAGTTCTTCTTTGAAAGTATCTCGTCGAGGGTTGTTTGTCATATATTGGAGTCCTTCAGCTTCAAATCTAAAGCGAATGTGAGCCTGATCCGATAAGGTGACTTCTGCAATTTCTCCCCTGGAAAGAGATTCCATAAAGTGCCCAAAGCTTATTTGTTGTATTGGTTGACGTTCTCTCATATATACGCCAACCAATACTGCCACCAATGCCGCAAGTATAGCCACTACCCCAAATATGTTGAAGTTACGGGAATCTCTGTTTTTAACCACACTAATCACCTCTTAATTTAATTAATGTGATTATACCGTTCCATTAGCATGGTGTAAAAGCGTAAATTATGGATAGTGGCTAACCTATGACCTAAAGAATCACCAATAGCCAACAAATGACGCAGATATCCTCGAGAATAATTTTGACATGTATGACAATCGCATAGGTCAGATATAGGGCGAGGGTCACGGCGGTAGATATCATCTAGTGGATAAAAGTACTCATAAAATTCTTGATTAAAAACATACAGTCGGTTATGCCTGGCTTCTCTGGTAGGAATTACACAATCAAAAAGGTTATATCCCATTTTTAAACAGGCGACTATTCCTTCCGGGCGTCCTACTCCCATGGCATATTTTGGTGTGTTGTCAGGCATAAGCGAGGCGGTATAAGCTAAAATGTCCTCTGTTAATTTACCGGAACTATCTAAAGGCCAGCCTCCAAAACCAAAGCCGTCAAAGCCAATCTCAATAAGAGCTTCTGCGCATTCCTTACGAACAGCTAAATCGCTTCCACCTTGAATTATGCCAAAAATTAACGGCTTGTGCTGAGAATTGACCACAAGGCGATTGTATTCATCTTTGCAACGACGTGCCCAATCTATAGTGATATCTACAGACAGGCGATTGATCTCAGGCGGGTCATCCGGGTGAGTACAGTAATCTAAACACATAATAATATCAGAGCCATATGCAAATTGAGCCTGTATACATTTTTCCGGGGTAATAGAAACTTTTTTGCCCTTTTTTCCATCAGGTCTAAAAATAATTTCACTGCGCCGTATTTCTCCAAATTTTTCATTTTCTCTAATCAAAGAAAAAACTTGAAAACCTCCGGAATCAGTAAGAATTGGCTTTTGCCAACCGGAAAAAGCATGAAGCCCCCCCAGAGCCTTGATAGTGGATGGGCCCGGTTTGGAAAGTAAATGATAAGCATTCATGACCAGGCCGGGAATATGGCACTTGTCCAAGTCCTGAGCATCTATAGTGCGAACAACGCCGCGTGTAGCATCCGGGAAGAAGGCAGGTAACTGCACATCTCCGTGATTAAGAGATAATATCATGAGAATAATTCCTTTAGCCGCAAAGAAGCGGTGTAGATTTCATTTTTTGTATAGCTTATAGAATGGCTTGATTGAAAATTTAGTTGATTATTTGACTTTTGATTTGATGATAAAATTTTTATTGCATCTTTCATAGAGCAATTAGATTTGACCATAACATCTATCAGTAAACTTTCCAATGAAGGTTGATTTTCAACGGAATTTTCATCAGAAAGCACATTTTTAGATAATGGTGGCATAAAAACGAGGCAGGTGTACTCACCTTTTTCTGCATTAGGATTGTCATGTAAGTTTTCCAATACTTCTGTAGGTGTACCTCTGTAAATGCGCTCAAATTTTTTAGTTAGATCATTGCATAAACACAAAAAAATATTTGGAAAATGATTTGCAAGTATTTCCACGGTATCTGCTATCCGTTTAGGAGATTCATAGAAAATTAGAGTAGGAACACGCAATAAAAGTGACATAACTTCTACAATGGCAGGAGTTTTGCGTGGTAAAAAGCCCAGAAATAAGAACGGTTCTGCCGGAAACCCCGATACAGAAAGAGCCAATATTACAGCACAAGAACCGCTAACACCTATTATCGGTATTTCCATATCTGCGGCAGCTTTAACCAACATATAACCGGGGTCAGAAATGCACGGAGTCCCGGCATCGGATACTAAGGCTATAGATTGCCCTGCTTGAAGCTTTTCTAAGAGGGTATTTTGTTTAGCAGATTCATTAAATTTATGATAGGAGATAAATTTTGTGGCTTTTGCCTCAATTCCCAAGCGATTAAAAAGCAGCCCGGTAGTTCGGGTATCCTCTGCGGCAATAATATCAACTTCCGATAATATTTGTAAAGAGCGAGGGGTTATCTCATCTAAATTACCAATAGGGGTTGCTACTACATATAAAGTGCCACTCAATATAATTCCTCCCAACATGATACAGTAAAAGTATTTTTAAATATGTGAACCGTAGTGAATTATATCATTTTTTATGCAATTATTGGACTTGCCTCAAAAGAAATGTTTTTACAGCCTATTATCGCCCCAAGACTTCGCTAAAGTCATCTTTAGCGAAGTCTTAGGGCGATGTTTTTTTGCTATAATTGAAAATTTTAATGCGGTAGCTTATAATAATTAAATAGATTTACATAATTTTGTAAGATAGGAGGATATTTCGCTTGATACAATATGAGTTGAAAATGAAAAAGAAATCCAAGTTGGCAAGTAAAGAAGATATTGCTAAAATGGCCGGATCTAAGGCTATTCAAATGTTATTTAATTTAGTAAGCATAGGCCCTCGGATAATTTTAAGGAGTGCCTTTCAATTGTTGCGTGCAAATATCATAACACGACTTCTTTCGGTGATCTTTTTAATTGTCATTGATGTTTTTAGCCTAGTGAAGGGTCGAATTTCACGCAAACAATTTGTGCTTAATATTGGTATGGCTCTGATGTTGCTTGTAGGAGGTACTGCCGGTTGGAATTTAGGAACTGCCGCTATAAACGAAATATTAATTGAAAATGTGATACTGGGCTTAGTTGGAGGTATACTTGGTGCCGGTATTTTAGGTGCTGTTTTGGGTACGATATGGGAAAAAGTAATTGGCTTATTTGTGGTAGATGATGCCCATGAAATGATGTGTGTACTTAACCAAGAATTTAATGAAATGATCTGCGAATTCAACTTGGATAACACTGCTGCTGAACAATTGGTAGATGAAATCGAAATTGATACTAAAACTTTACGTTCTATATTCTCCAGCAAAACAAGACAAGAGACATGTCGAGAAATTTTAAATCCATATTTTAACCAAAAAGTTGAAATTTAAGATATGGAAAGATACAGTGGATATGAGAATTATATCAAAGATCTAACACAAACTGATTTATTTTCAAACATAACTTTAAATGAATTAACAAATCTACTTAAATGTATTTACGCCGGGTGCGCAAATTATAGAAAAGATGATTTTATTATTGAAAAAGGAAATACAGTATCTGCTTTTGGTGTTATGTTGTCAGGCCAAAGCCGTTCAATAAAATGGGACTTATCCGGTAGGCTAATAATTTTAACATTCATTGAAAAAGGCAGTGTAATAGGAGCCATGGTAGCCGCTAAAGCAGAACATATCAGCCCGGTGTCTGTGCAGGCAACAGAAGATTCTGTGGTTATGTTAATTCCATTTAATCGTATAATTACCCGTTGCAAAAATAATTGCCCGCAACACGAGCAATTATTAAGAAATTATATAAGTGTGGTTGCCGAAAAAGGACTTGAATTGTACGAGCGTATAGATTGTTTGCTGGAACCTACAGTACGCGATAAAATATTAACGTATTTATCACGAATATCTCGTGAGCAACATAGCCAAACATTTACAATACCAATTAATAGAAATGCAATGGCTGAATATCTTAATATTGAGCGCAGTGCATTGTCCAGAGAATTATCAAGCATGAAAAAAGATGGGCTGATAGACTACCACAAAAGTTGCTTTAGGCTTTTACATTGTTACTAACTTGCCGCCTAAAAACTCTGCCTCTGTAAGGTCATGGGTAATACATATTACAGTTTTTCCTTCACTTCTTAATGAATGTTCTTTAACCATAGTCATAATTAGTGGCTTTATACCACTATCCAAGCCTTTGAAAGGCTCATCCAGTATCAGCAATTCATAATCAGCGATAAGTGCGCGGCAAAGGCATACACGCCTTTTCATGCCGCCACTTAATTCTGCTGCTTTTTTGTACATACTTTCGGATAATCCGGCCTGCATTAGCAAATGATCAGCTTTTTCCTGATTTTGTCTTATTGACTTTGTTACAAACAACACATTTCCAATAGCAGTTTCCCAGTCTAGTAATCTATCTTCTTGGAATACAAAAGAGGTTCTTTTTCCTTCAAGCCCGGTAATATAGCCGGAATCTGACTTTATAAGACCACCTATGATATAAGCTAGGGTAGTTTTGCCTCTTCCTGACGGCCCCATGATACAGGTGATTCCTTCATTAAAAGTCATACATATGTTATCTAATATCTGCTTATCTCCATACCTTTTGCAGATGTTTGTCAGCTCAATCATTTCATCACCCGTCCAAAAAATAAGCGAAACACTCTTTCCATCCCATAGCTAAGCAGTACGATAGCTATAGTCCATGCAAAAAGATCAGCAGTTTGTAAAAAAATCCTGGCAGTATGCAAATTTGCACCAATAGTACCACGCACAACGCCAATTAATTCTGCAATACCGGATTTCCAGGCAAAACCAATGCCAACATTAGCAGCGGATATTACATAGGGAGCAACAGTTTTAAAATAGATGTAAACCGCTTTTTTCCATGGCGGCACATTAAAAACCTTTGCCATTTCTAATAGCAAAGGATCAGTACTTTCAATACCCTTGTGGGTATTATAGAATATAATTGGTAAAACAGTAACAAATGCCACAAACACTGAAAGATTATGGGAACTCATTGCCATTAATGCGATTACAGTAAATGATGCAATAGGAATAGCATTTATAGTATTTATGGCAGGCAAAACCAGTCTATAAAACACTTTACTTGTTGCCGAAGCTATAGCTATAACAATTCCGATAACTAAAGCCAAAATAAAGCCATACATAATTCTGCCAAGAGATGTCCCGATACTATGCCAAAATTCTATAGTAAGGCTCAATTGATAAAGCCGCACAAAAGTAGTGCGCGGCGATACAATAATAATATTGCTTTCAATTAGGGCATTTGCTCCTTCCCAAACCAACAGCCAAAATAAAATAACCGGGATTTGTTTAAGGAAGGAAGAAAAAACTTTCTTCAGGCAACTCTCCTCCTATGGACGCGGGTTCTGCGTTGTATAGTACATTATAAAAGCCTATAAGATTTTGTTTCATTTCTTCCCCGGTGAGGAACACAATGTGGGTACGAGGCAAAGCAGATTCAGCAATGTCAACACCGGGAATTAAGCCAAAGTCTACTGCCAGTTGTGCTCCTTCTGATGTGGAAGTTGTCATAAATTCAATAGATTCTGCATATTCTTCCATAAATATTGCCACAGCTTCCAGGTTATTTTCTAAAAATTCTTTGCGAGCAATTACTACACTCATTATCAAACCATAATCAGGCTGTACCTGATTCCATTCTTCTGTTAAATCCAATGCCAAGCGGAGATTATCAATACGAGCTAGTGCCGTACTTACAAAAGGCTCCGGCAACAAAGCAACTTCTGCCTGTCCTGTTTCCAGCAATGCGGCAATCTCTGTTTGTTCAGCACGAAATTCAACAAATACATCTTCTTCGGGTATCAAGCCATTTTGAATTAGTACATAGTTTAAAGCAAATTCCGGTGTAGCACCTTGACCACTAGCAAATATAATGCGCCCGGCCAAGTCAGCTATCGAGTGTATTTCATTAGTTGTATCCACTACATGCAGTACACCCAATGTTACCACTGCTAAAGCCTGAATTTCTCCTTCCAAACGATTATACAGCACAGCAGCTAAATTTCCCGGTACTGCTGCCACATCCACTTCTCCACGTACAAGTAGCGGCGGGACTTCATCAGGTGAGCCAAGCAATTCAAATTGATAGTTGTTAAATGCATATCCTCTTTCTTGTTTGTCCATCAACCTAAGTAAGCCCAAAGCAGTAGGCCCACGCAGAGCCGCCACACGGATAGTTGTCGGCTCTAAGATTTCATAAGTTGCAGAAGGCTCGGTTGGCTCCGGCGTTTCATAAACAGCAGGAGTAACAAGCTGACTTGCACATCCAACTTGTAACATAATAGCTAATATTGCTAAAGTTAACAACAAGTTCTTTTTCATAACAAAATACCTCCCAAGTATTTTTTGACAGTTCTTTAGAGCCTGTTTAAAATCTTTTTTAGTGTACTATACTTTTGACTATTTTAATGTTGCTCATGCAACATTAAGAAAGTAAAGATCTTCCGCTATAGCACCTCCACTTCGCACTAACGTGTTTCGTGTCGGTGAAGGAGGCGCAATTTCCGCCTACATCAACACGTAAATAATATCAATCGGAATTGCTATATATAAAAAACTACCGACCGAATGTAAATTATTTTTATACATTCAGTTGGTAGCTTTTTATATTTTCCTATTTTATTTTCTTATTTTTTCATTTTTTGGATAAATTCTTCCAGAATATCATCCATATTAGGATGTCCAATTTCTTGAAGGCTGTAATTTACTCGAGTGTTGGGTTTGTTGATTTTTATAACTCTGTTTAGATCAATGGGGGTTGCAATTATCACTGAATCACAATCAGTACGTTCTATAGTGGCAGCGAGGTCAGCCATTTGCTCTTCACCATAACCCATAGCCGGTAACAGATTTCCAATGTGAGGATAAATGCGGAAAGTTTCTGCCAATTTGCCAACTGCATTTTGCCCGGGATCAACAATTTCTGATGCACCAAAGCGGCGTGCAGCCACTATACCTGCACCAATTTTCATTTCACCATGAGTTAAAGTGGGGCCATCTTCAACAACTAAGACCCGCTTGCCTCGAATAATAGTCGGATCATCTACAGTAATGGTGGAGGCAGCTTCTATTATAGTAGCTTGTGGATTTACAAGGTTTATATTGGCTCTTACTGTTTGAATGTCCTCAAAATTAGCACTGTCAATTTTATTGATAACCACTACATCTGCTATGCGCAATGTTACTTCTCCCGGATAATAGCTAAGCTCATGGCCGGGACGATGAGGATCTACTACTGTCACCATCAAATCCGGGCGATAAAACGGGAAGTCGTTATTGCCACCGTCCCATAGTATTACATCACATCCGTTTGGGTCATTTTCTGCTGCTCGTAAAATAGCTTCATAGTCTACCCCTGCATAGATGACATTTCCTCTGGCTATAAAAGGTTCGTATTCTTCCATTTCTTCTATAGTACAGCGATGTTTCACAAGATCATCAATAGCAGCAAAACGCTGTACTTTTTGTGCCTCCAAATCTCCATAAGGCATAGGATGACGTATAGCAATTACTTTTAGACCTTTTTCCATAAGAGCTTCTACAATACGGCGTGAAGTCTGGCTTTTGCCGCATCCTGTACGGATTGCGCCAACTGCAATTACGGGTTTAGTACTTTTAATCATGGTATTTTTATAGCCCAGCAATGTAAAATCTGCCCCTGCGGCGTTAACTTTCGCACTTAACCCCATTACAGCTTCATAAGATATGTCGCTGTACGAAAAGACACATTCATCCACATCCAATTTTGTTATTAACTGCTCTAATTCATCTTGGGCGTAGATGGGAATACCATTTGGATATAGCTTCCCTGCCAGTGATGCAGGATACTTTCGATCTGCAATGTCCGGAATTTGTGCTGCTGTAAATGCCACTACTTGATACGTAGGGTTGTCTCGATAATAGGTGTTGAAATTATGAAAATCTCGTCCGGCTGCTCCAATGATAATTATTTTTTTCATTCACTTCACCTCTGCTTTATATATAGCCGCACAACTTTAAAACATAGGCTAAAGTTGTGCGGCTAGAGTACTCGTCAATCTTAAATATAATCGTCTAGGCTTCGTGTAATAACGTATGTGGCATCTGCAACTTCACCGGGAATACCACTAAGTAATTTATCGTCTTTATAGGTATGATATATAATTTGGCCATCTAAGTCCTCATATTTTGTCATGCCAAACTGCCTTTCAAGCAATTTCATAGATTTTGGGTTTGTAACCTCAGCAAAAACAAGCTTTAACCCCTCAGATGATGCTTTTTCAAACACTCTGTGCACTAATTGATTAACAATTTCATGTCTGTCAGATGTAGCACTAACTCCAAGCATACCCATGTGTAAAACTTCGCCATCACGAATTGATTCTCCATGGCGTTTTTCATAATCATCAACAAAACGCTTGTCTACATCGTTCATAACAAACTTAATTACATTCATGGCCGAAAGATAGCTTTTATACTCATAGTATTCATCAAGAACAGGAGCGTTTATATCGCAAGCCATTACTCCAACAACCGTTTCGCCATCTAATGCAATAGTGCAGTATCCTTGGTCTACAACGGCTTGCATATAGCTTTCAACAAAGCTATAAAAAACGTCATAGCTTATGTCCAAATGGCCAACCATTGGTTCTTGTACCAATTTATCCGCCGCCTTCATTCCAACAAATGTATATGTCAAACATTCAATTGACTGTGTCATGTAATCGGTTTGATTTAATTCTAAAACTTTGTACTCATATTTGCTAGTAGACATATCATTTTCTCCTCTTGTAGATTATGGTAAAAAATAATTTTTTACCATCACTCAGTTATTTTCCTATCTTAAACCTATCTACCAAAGACATTAACATGTTTGCTTGGCTAGAAAGTTCTTCACTAACAGAAGCATTGTTTTGTACAGCAGAAGTATTATCTGATGATCCCCGGTAAAGTTCTTCCATACTATCTTGGATTTTGCTTATTTCTTCTGCTTGTTCATTAGAAACATTGGCTATGTTTGAAATTACTTCTGTTACACTAGCTGTTACTTCAACTATTTTTTGCAATGCCTCGGTTGTTTCTATAGACTTTATTACCCCCTCATCTACTCGGCCTAATGACTTGGCAATCATTTCCGATGTGCTTTTTGCCGCTTCAGAACTGCGTCCGGCTAGGTTACGGACTTCTTCTGCCACTACAGCAAAGCCCTTACCGTGATCCCCTGCTCTGGCAGCTTCTACGGATGCATTTAGCGCAAGAAGGTTTGTTTGGAAAGCTATACCTTCTATAATGCTTGCAACTTTGGCTATCTCTGCGGATGACATTTTAATTTCTTCCATAACAGTCGACATATCTTTCATATGTTGGCTTCCTTTGTTGGCAACATCTTGCACTTGCTCAGATAGTCCATTAGCCGATTGTGCATCGGCAGCGTTTCTCTGTGTCTTTTCCGTTAAGATAGAGACTGCCTCTCTAACTTCACTCATAACAGCGGCTTGTTCTTCAAAACTAGCCATCAATTCTTGAGTAGATAATGAGATTTGCCCCGCTCCTGTTTCCACCTGTGCTGTTACATTTTGGATATCAGAAACTAAGGAACTAATAGAATGTATAACACCATCTACAGACTGTTTAATTGTGGCAAAATCACCTACATAATTTTGTTTAGTTGTTACGTCAAAATTTTTGTTAGAAAATTCTTTCAATAAATGTGATATTTCATCAACGTATTCCTTAATGCCACCAAGAGCATACTCCATTGTATTGCCAATTTTATTGAAAGTTTCAGCAATTTCAACAGTATCTTTATCGTGAATTTGCGGCTTATGAGCAAATTTAAGTATGCCCTTTTCTAACCCTTCTTGCAGTGTTTCTATTATTCCGCTAACCTCTTGCTCTTGATAGTCATTTATTTTGTCAGAACGCTTTTGTGTACTCACCGCTTCGGTAGTGTCGTATCCAAAATGCATAAAACCGGCTACATTACCGTTATTGTCGTTAATAGGAATTATGTTGTGGGCGGCATAAACAAAGTCCCCTCCCGGCAATCCCATTTCTATAGGATAAGAAACCAATTTACCTGTAGAGCGAGCCTCATTAAATTTAGACAATAGAAATTCGGCCTGAGCAGCGGGCATAATTTCCGGGAAAGGTTTACCTAACATAACTTTTGGGTCGTATCCTAAGCCTTCATTAAAAGCATTTATAAATCCAAAGCGATATTCGTCATCAAATAAGATAACACCGGCCGGCAATTTGTGAAGATATTGAAAGACTCCTTCTGCTACATTTTCAAGGCTGTCAGTGATTTTTTTGAAATCACCTTTTGCTGAATATCCGGAATGTTCAGCTTGTATATGACCACTAATAATCGCCTTACTTCTCCTTTGAGTTTCATAAATAACAGAAGAAATTTCTTTTGACATCCACCGGAAAGACTGAGCCAACTTGCCAATTTCATCATTTGATGAAGTATCCGGAATGTTAACGTTCATGTTACCTTTTGCAATATTGTCAGAAACTTGACATAGCCTGCTTAACGGTATACCTACATATTTTCTTACCCAAAAAATAGGAATCCAGATGAGCACTAATATAACAAGGGCTACAATAATGGTAATGGTTATTGCAAAAGCATTACTATTGGCAAATACCTCTGAAGCTAATATATTTACTCCGACTAAACCTATAGGCATACCGTTTCTATCAAAAATTGGCGCATATGCACCCACTACATAGTTATCATCCACACCGGTTGGGTGAATTTCTGTGGCTCCGGCTGTTCCTCTTTGTGCTGCAAAAAATACAGGAGGCCACATCCCCGGAGTATTAGGAATAACATCCCACAAGTCTACAGTGCGTGGCTGACCGGGTGCAAGAGCTTCCATAAAAGCAGTAAAACCTATACTTTCGTCTGCTACGCCGGCAAACATGAAAAAAGTCCCCATATGTACATGAGCTTGGTTAAATTGGTGTTGCAGCTCCATGTAATGTTCGTTTTTTTCGCCTGTTTCCATAGCAAGCAAAAATTCATCCGGGTCTATAAGAGCGGCAAGCCCTTGTGCCATTCCAATAGCACGGGCACGGTGTAGTTCAATAGAATCTCTTTGGTAAACTCTAACTGCAAATATTCCAATAGGGATGGTAGCAAGTAAAATAATTAGCAGCACCATAAGCGTGATCTTTGTTGCCAAAGATATTGAGTCTTTGCGTAAATTCATAAAATCCACTCCACTTTTTAGAAGCTGTGTCTATAGCTTCTTAATAATTTTAATATAAAAATTTTTTCATACATCAAATGGTTACTTGCAGTTTCTAATATGTAAGCTCGAAAATTGTCGAAAAATATTATTATTCTGCCTAGTTGTCCATTCAATAATTTAATGATAGAGGGATACTTTTCCCCTGTCCTCCCAAAGTTTTTTCAGGTGTATCCTTCTTAAATACTACTACCCCTTAATTTTAGGTGGACATGTAATAAACATACTTTAAAAAGATGTTTGTTATACATTAGTGCATTAATTAATAATAATAACAAAATGTATTATGTCATATCTTCTTCAGTTGTGCAACTAAAATAAGTGTGTTTTCAATTTGTGACTATTGCAATGATACCGTAAATTTGTTCAACCGGTAAACAAAATGAATTGGTGCAATATAAATAAAATCGGAATATTTTCTCTTGCGCAGAATAGACTTGCTAAGAAGCTATGAATACAGCTTCTTAGGCAGCAAATTTGCGAATTTTAAATTTTGCAAAAGTATAGCGACTTGTGTCAATTTCGCCGGAAAGAAGGTTTGATATGCTCAATTATCTTTGGAGTGGTATGATTTTACTTGCTATAGTAACCGCAGCATTTACAGGTAATTTGCCCAAAATAACCACCGCAGCATTAGACTCTGCTAAAGAGGCTGTTACCCTATGCATTACTGTTCTTGGTGTAATGTCTATGTGGACAGGACTTATGAAAATTGGAGAGCGATCAGGACTTATTATAAACATGGCTAATAAAATGAAGCCACTGTTGCAATATTTATTTCCGGAAATTCCAAAAAACCATGTTGCCTTTAAATACATAGCTACCAATTTTATTGCTAACATTTTAGGACTTGGTTGGGCGGCTACACCGGCGGGGCTTAAAGCAATGGAGACCATGCAGCAACTAAACACTAATAAAGAAATTGCTTCAAGGTCTATGCGTATGTTTATGGTAATTAATATGTCAAGTTTGCAGTTGGTAACGGTAAACATTATAGCTTATCGTATGCAACATGGCTCTGTTAATCCTTCAGAAATTATTGGCCCCGGAATTTTAGTTACTTCCATTTCTACTGTAGCGGCAGTAGTCTATTGCAAATTGTTAGAAAGAGTAAAATTATAAATTTATTAAAATTATAATTTTATAAATATAGGAAATTTATTGCAGTTTATAAAGTGGGAATGGATAAAAATCACAAAAATGTGGTTTTAACATTCCCACTTTTTTGTCATCTTATGTTATCATTCAAAGTATAAAAATTATTTTCTTGAATCCTTTGAATGCTTCTGCTATTATGTCGAAAATTGCAATATTATTATGGGATACGAATATGTACTGATGGATTTAAAAAAGGAGATGCATTATGGAAAAAGCAAGCAAAACCATATTCTTAGTTGACGATGACATGACAAACCTGACAATAGGTAAAAAAGCCCTGGCGAGTTCCTATAATGTGTTTACACTAAATTCAGGTACACTATTACTGGAAATGCTTGAAAACCTGATTCCTGATTTAATTTTGCTGGATGTTAATATGCCGGAGATGGATGGGCATGAAACTATAAAAAGGGTTAAAGCAAATGAAATGACAGCACACATTCCTGTTATTTTTCTAACGGCACTTAATAATGAAGAAATGGAGATTAAAGGTCTTTCACTGGGAGCTATAGATTATATTGTAAAGCCATTTTCTACGCCTCTTTTATTAAAACGTATGGAAGTTCATCTTCTTGTTGAAGAACAAAAACGAGAGCTTGTTACGCAAAAGCAAGAGCTTATTTTTTTTAATGATAATTTGGCGCAATTGGTAATTGAAAAAACAGAAACCGTTATAGAGCTTAAAAATGCAATCTTATCAACAATGGCAGAACTTGTGGAATACAGAGACGAAATTACCGGTGGCCATATCGTGCGCACTCAAAGATATATCAAAGCCCTTATGGATGCCATGAGGTGCAGTGATATATATACTGATGAAGTATCAATATTAGATGAAGAGCTGGTTTTACAGTCATGTCAGCTTCACGATGTTGGAAAAATTGCTGTAAAAGATTCAATTCTAAATAAACCTGATAAACTTACTATTGAGGAATTTGAGTCAATAAAACAGCACACCACTTTTGGCGAAAAGGTAATATTAAGGATTAAAGAAAAAACAATGGATAGCGATTTTTTGGAGTATGCCAGAATCTTTGCTATATCCCATCACGAAAAATGGGATGGCAGTGGCTATCCCAAAGGTTTAAAAGGCGAGGGAATCCCTCTTTTAGGCCGAATGATGGCTATTGGTGATGTATATGACGCTCTTGTAGAGCCTAGACCTTATAAAGATGCTTTTGCACATGAAAAGGCATTACAAATTATCTCAGAAGGTAAAGGTAATCATTTTGACCCTACTTTAGTTGACTTATTTCAAAAAATTAGTAATACATTTAAAGAGATAGCAATGGAGGTGAGAGGATAATGCCAATTACAAGATTTATTAACAACTTGAGCGTAAAATCAAAATTTATTCTCATATTAATAATTGTAATTGGAGCTGCCACATGGACTGTAGCTTGGATTAGAGCTAACCAAGTACAAGACCAGGTTGAATCTAGTATTACTGAACGTTTGCAACATAACAGTGCTATGTCTGTAGGTATTGTTAATACAGTAAGAATTTATACCCTTTGGATATTAGATTTTGTAGCTACAATGCCCCAAGTGCAAAATTCGCTGGTACAAGGTGGAAGTGAAGTTCTTATCTTAGAGGAAACTTTATTTTCACTTTTTACCAGTATAAACCGAAGCGACTACAACAGTAGTTCTTATGCAAATATATTTGTGTTTGACAGCAATTTTAACCTTGTTGTTTCGGCAGATCCTATGGGCGAATTTGTTGATTTATCAAATGGCATATTTTCTGAAAATTTGTTTATGGCTCAAAAAGGACTCCCTTTTACTTCTCCTGTAGTTAAAAGTCCAACTTCCGGTTTAATGCAATTTCTTTTTACTCAGCCTGTGCTGGTGGATTATTCGCTTTATGGCATAGTTGCCATACTTGGCAATATCCAAATTCTTGAACAGTTTTTACAAGAACCAACATATGATTATGATAGCTTTATTAATATAGCTGATTCTGAAGGTACAATTTTCTTTTCCAACAGACTCGCATATGTAGGAAGACATCTTGATGATTTGGGGGTTTACGAGGCATTTGGGTTTGTGCCTCTTGATACAGCATTTCATCATAATTCTGCCATAACCGGCATTGATAAAATTGCCTATGTAACTGTTGAAACCGAGCTGGGTTGGACAGTTGTTAGCTTTTTTGATGCTGATGCTATCGAGAGCACTTCTTGGGTAATATTTATTTCTTTACTGCCGACAATTGTTGGTTTAACCTTGGCGGCCGCGCTTATGGTTTTAATGATTCATTGGTCTCTTAATCCTTTAATTGACCTGACAGCAACAGCTAAAAAGGTTGCCGGAGGTAGCTTAAAGGTAGACTTTAATATCCGCAGAAATGATGAAATAGGTCAAGTTTTCCAATCATTTTTAGAGATTGTAACAGCACTTAATATACTTAAAGATAATTTTGTGAATGCAGAAAATGCTATGACTCAAGGCGGCACACCTCATAAACTTAAAGACTCCAGGCTTGGTGGCGTCTTTGATGAGTTGTTTACAAGAACAAACAACATCATAGAACATATGCAACTAGCAAAACTTGAAGCAGAAAGTGCTTCTAAAGCAAAGAGTGAATTTTTATCTAAAATGAGCCACGAAATACGTACCCCCATGAATGCCATTATTGGCATGTCGGAAATTATTCTTAGAGAAAACCTTTCTCACACTGCCAGAGATCAAGCCGCAACAATCAAACAATCAGGAAACCACCTTCTTTCTATTATAAATGACATACTGGATTTATCAAAAGTTGAAAGCGGAAAGCTAAAGATTACAAACGTAGAATATCTTTTTCATTCCACAATACACGATGTTATTAATATGGTAAAAATGCGTATGAGTAATCCGGAGGTACAGTTTGTAGTTTATATGGGTCATGATATTCCCAATGAACTTTTTGGCGACGAGGTTAGATTAAGACAGATACTTATAAATATACTGGCTAACGCAGTAAAATATACGCAAAAAGGCCATATTTCATTAGATATATCAGGTAAAAAAGCAAATGATGACACTCTTTTGCTTACCATAAAAATAAAGGATACCGGTATAGGCATAAAGCCGGAAGATATTGATAATCTTTTTTGCGAATTTGCTCAATTTGATTTGGAAAAAAATCAAAATGTAGAAGGCACAGGATTAGGTTTACATATAGCCAAAAGCCTTATAACTCTTATGGGTGGAGAAGTTGAAGTCAATAGCGTTTATGGCGAAGGCAGTGAATTTGTTATTTCTTTACCACAAAAGTATGGAAAGGTTAATTATGAGACTCCTTCTTTTGCCAATATAAATGTTTTGCTATATTGTCGCACTCCTCTAAATACGGAATATATTACTCGTTCATTGCAAGATCTAAATGTAACATACTGCATTGTATCAAATAACAGAGAATTGCATGACAAGTTAGTAGGAGAATGGGACTTTATATTTGCAGAGGCAGATCTAGCTTATGCTGCTAACCATATGATCAAAACACGTCAACTTTCAACAAAAATTGTAATGTTGTTTGATTCTTATGACGCAGCTTATACAGTAAGGGATGGGCATGACTTTTCCATTCTAATAATGCCTGCCTATTTTATTTCCATTGTAAATATCCTTAGTGGGGGAGATATAGGGTATTCAGAAATTAGCCGGCAACCGGATCATTTTATTGCACTTGAGGCAAATATTTTACTTGTTGATGACATAGATACCAATTTGAAAGTAGGGCAAGGTTTACTTAGGTTATGCGGACTGGACGTGGATACATGTACCGGCGGTGAGTCCGCCATAGAAGCAGTACTTGCAAAAGATTATGATTTAGTGTTTATGGATCATATGATGCCGGGAATGGATGGCGTTGAGGCTGTGAAAGTTATTCGAGATTACGGCGATAAATACGCCAACCTGCCTATAGTTGCCCTAACTGCAAATGCCATAGTTGGTGCCAGAGAGATGTTTTTGCAAAATGGGTTTGACGATTTTCTTTCAAAACCTATTGAAATCAATAAATTAAATAGTATTTTGGCAAAATGGATACCAAAAGAAAAACAAAAGCAACCGGATTCTATCCAAGCTAATAATTACAAAAAAACTGAATTCATAAATATTATCATTGAGGATGTTAATATTCAAAAGGGTATAATGCTTTCCGGTGGCAGTATTGAAAATTATCTGGATACTCTCAAGGTGTTTCATAAAGATGGTTTAATGAAGATGAATGAGCTTATAAATTGCCTCAAAAACAACAATATAACTTTATATGCCACTTATATTCACGCGCTTAAATCTGCTTGTGCAAATATCGGTGCTGAAAAGCTTTCAGAAGAAGCGAAAGTTTTGGAGGCATCAGGCTTAATGCAAGATATGAATTTCATTAAAGAACATAATGACAGTTTTGTGAACGGTTTAAAAAATTTGCTTGTAAACGTAAGCAATACCATCACTTCCAATACCGGAAAACCAAGTAGTAATATCTTTGATAATGACAGCATGAAAACCAAGCTTACCGGACTTAAAACAGCTTTGGAAACCTTTGATGCATCTGCAATTGATGAATTTTCAGATGCATTGCAAGTTTTTACAGAAAGCCCAACTATAGGAGAATCTATAAGTAATATACTTCAAAATGCTTTTATTGGAAAATACAAACAAGCTATAATAGAGATAGAAAGTGTGCTAGATCAGTAGACATGTCCAAGAGCGGCTTGTATATTCTCGGTGCTTCACCGACGTAAGTGTGACTTGTAATGCTGAGGGGGTGGTTGTGAAACCGCCCCTTGTTTTATGAGCAGAAGAGATTTATGGGTAAGCAATTAGATTTTTACGAGGCTAGTGTAGGTTACATAGCTTATCTGTATAAGTTCGATTCCAAAGTGCCACTCGTAGGCTATTCAAAAACAAGCAAGCACGATAAATTTATGTGTGGTATCGTCCTATCTGTGAATGGGCATGATTATTTCGCTCCAATATCGTCATTTGTGGTACAACAGCGTACAAACATAGTTATCAAGAACGAGAAAGACAAGCCTATTTCAAGCATATGGTTTTCTTTTATGACTCCTGTGCTGTCTGGCGTAGTTACTGTAAAGAGTATCGTTGAATATATAGTTTCCGAAGAAAATAAAAATGACAACTAAGCGGTCGGCAATCTTCCTGTTGTCATTTTATCTTTGTATTCACTTATGTTTCAAAATTACCACTCGTAAATCAGTTTCGTTCTAATTTACTTCCTCCGCTTGGAGTTGTCAAGGGCGGAAATCATGTTTTGCAGTGCTTTTGTGGGGCAACTGCAGTATATCACACATATGCTCTGTTAAATCAAAATTGTTCTTGATTTTAGCGGAGCGTTGTATTATTATGGGACTCGGCAGGGAATGAGCGAGGTGTTTTTGTGGCAAAAGCAATGAGTTATAATAAATTATGGAAAATGCTGATTGATAAAGGCATGAATAAAAAAGACCTAAAAAAAACGCCGCCGGTATAAGCACAATAGCTATTGCAAAACTTGGTAAAGGCGACACTTGAATACCGATATGCTTTTGAAAATCTGCGAAACTGTCCTTAATGGAAAGAAGGAAGGTGGCGAGTAGAGTGGAAAAACTGAAATCAATAGACTTATTCGCCGGCATAGGCGGTGTCCGTCTTGGTTTTGACCAAGCGTTCGGAGATTCGGTTGAAACGGTTTTTATAAGCGAGTGGGACGAAAAAGCACAACAAACGTATCGAGCCAACTTTCCTAATTCTGTGGAGATTTCGGGTGATATAACGCAGATTGATGAGAAGGTTATTCCGTCATTTGATATTTGTTTGGCCGGATTCCCGTGCCAAGCGTTTAGTCTTGCCGGGGCAAAAAAAGGATTCAACGACGATTACAAGGGTATGTCACGCGGCACACTCTTTTTTGATGTTGTTCGTATCTGCGCACACCACAAGCCCAAGGTTATCTTTTGCGAAAATGTAAAAGGGCTGGCCATTCATGATAAGGGGCGCACTTTCGATATTATCAAGGGAACATTGACGGAAATTGGCTATACTGTTCACGAAAGCGTATTAAACAGTAAAGATTATGGTGTTCCGCAAAACAGGGAGCGGATTTACATAATTGCTTTTCGCAACGACATTGAATGCTCAGGTTTTGAATTTCCGCAACCAACCGATTCAAGCAAGCGAATTAAAGATATTTTAGAAGAACAGCCTGTATCTGCAAAGTATTATTTAAGTGATGTTTATGTGGAAACTCTGCGCCGGCACCGTGCGCGACATGAAGCAAAAGGACACGGTTTCGGTTTTGAGATTCGCGGATGGGACGAAATTGCCGGTGCGATTGTATGTGGCGGCATGGGCAGGGAGCGCAACTTGCTCATTGATAATCGGCAAGCTGATTTAACACCGGTGACGAAAATAAAAGGCAAAGTAAACACAGAGGGTATTCGTAAAATGACCCCACGCGAATGGGCGCGCTTGCAAGGGTATCCTGATAGCTTTGCGTTGACCGTTGCAGATGTGCATTTGTATAAACAATTCGGCAATTCTGTTTCCGTTCCGGTGATAAAAGCAATAGCAGAGAATGTAAAAAAAATCCTTGTCAATCATGAAAAAAGGAGATGCCAACAGATGGCTATTGAAGTAAACAAAGGCGAATGGTCTGAGGGATATGCTTTTATGCGATTGCTTGCTGATGGCAAATTATACGCCGCTGACGAAAATCTTAATCGCCTCGACAACAAATTTTTCCCCATTATTCGCATTTTGCGCGAAGGACACGAGTATCACCCAAATATATCGGGAACGAACGTGGATATTTTTCTCAATGATACGAAATTACTGACATTACCAATGGATGTGTTCAAAGCGGCGGCACAGGATTTGTTTTTAGATATTGGACGTTTGCCGACCGGCAAGGGGTCTTTTCCTATTCCGAACATGGAAACATTTTTCAATCAAATTTATGTCACAACGCCCAAAGCTCCTTCATCCAACAAAGCTGACTTGAATGTAGAAATCCATGATGTACAAACAGGCTACCAAAACGTAGTTGGATTTAGTATTAAAAGTGACCTCGGCTCACCACCAACCCTGTTAAACCCAAGCGGTGCGACGAATTTTACATTTGAAGTTGTGAATTTACAGGCTTCGGATATTGCCGCGATAAATGCAATAGACACGCGAAAAAAGATTATAGACAGAATGGCCGCTATCAAAGATAAAGGTGGAGATTTGCAATTTCACATGATTGACCATGCGGGTTTTGAAGATATTCTCGTTATGATTGACAGCCAAATGCCGGTAATTGTTGCAGAAATGCTCAAAGGTTTCTTTTTCAGGCGCACAAAAGAATGTTCTCATCTTGCGGAAGAAGTCGCAAATATCAATCCGTTAAACCGACGCAAAGATTTTTATTTGCACAACATCAAAGAGTTGTTATGTGCATCTGCCCTTGGCATGAAGCCAGTTACAGAATGGGATGGAAAAGACGAGGCAAATGGCGGTTACATCATTGTTAAAACCGATGGTGATGTTGTCGCGTATCACATCTATAATCGTGAATTTTTCAAAGGGTACTTGTTGCGCGAAACTCAACTTGATAGCCCAAGCACAACAAGATATAAATACTGCAATCTTTATCAAGAAGGTGACAGGATTTTTATAAAACTGAACCTTCAAATTCGATTCATGTAATGGACAAGCACACTCCGGAGCAACGCCGTCGAAATATGCAAGCCGTCAAGAATAAGGATTCTCAAATTGAAATTGTGTTGCGTAGTGCCTTATTTCGCAAGGGTTACAGATACAGAAAAAATTATGCTAAAGTAATTGGGAAGCCTGACATTGTTTTTCCTAAAGAGAAAATTGCGGTGTTTTGCGATTCGGAATTTTGGCATGGACATGATTGGGAAAACCGAAAAGCCGATTTCAAAAGCCGTCGTGATTTTTGGATACCGAAGATAGAGCGCAATATGGAACGTGATCGCGAAGTGAATTTACAACTTGAATCAACGGGCTTTATCGTTCTTCGTTTTTGGGGAAAACAAATAAAAAAGGAGTTGGATTTGGTTGTTGCAGAAATTGAACAAGCAATAACTGCGCGACGAAAAGCAATGCCCGGGAGGTAATGTTTTGCGAGTTGGAAGTATGTTTGTGGGCATAGGTGGTATCTGCGGTGATGTCATAAAAAAGCAGCAAAAGAAAACAAGGTAAGTTATAATAGGATAAAAAAACATAAGGATGAAAAAAATGGTACTAATTCCACTAACTTGCCCGCAATGTGGTAGCGAAAATGTAGCACCATCCGGGTTTTACCCTAACGGAAAACAACGATATACATGTAAAAATAAGGATTGTTCACGAAAAATATTCTTGGCTTCATACACCAATAAAGCTTGTGACCCCAAAGTGAAAAGACAAATATTCGAGCAAACAGTAAACGGTAGTGGCACTCGTGCGATAGCTCGTAATCTT
>Ga0123355_10003355_pt1 | contig 22922 bp, 14 predicted proteins | sample TergutEmb28metaG_3_FD_89872 | JGI IMG/M metagenome (GOLD analysis project Ga0123355, IMG submission 89872) | Embiratermes neotenicus P1 segment gut microbial communities from Petit-Saut dam, French Guiana - Emb289 P1 | ecosystem: Host-associated > Arthropoda: Insects > Digestive system > Gut ... | reverse complement strand
GACTTAGCTTACATTGATGAAAATGGCGAGAAAGCGACGCCGGTCGTTATTCACCGTGGTTTATGTTCAACTTACGAGCGGTTATTGGCGTATTTAATCGAGCTGTACAAAGGGGCATTCCCGATGTGGTTAGCACCGACGCAAGTAACGTTAATCCCGGTTAACAACAACTTCCACACGGAATATTCTGATGAAATTGCGGCGCTGCTGAAAAAGCATCGTATCCGTTTCAACATGGATAACCGCGAAGAAAAATTAGGCTATAAAATCCGTGAATCACAGACGAAAAAAATCCCGATGCTCGTGGTAATCGGCGATAACGAAGTCGAAAACAAAACAATTACCGTCCGTCGCTACGGTCAAGAAGAAACACAAACTCTTTCTTTAGAAGATTTTGTTTCGACCATCCTGGACGAGATTGCGAATAAATCGAGATAAAAAAAGACGATGTTTTGGTACTAAAACGTACTAAACATCGTCTTTTTGTTTTGCTATAGTTGAAATCAATTCTTTTCTTTAAAATAACTTGAAAAAGTTAATGAAATCATGTATTATTAATTTGTTAGGATTTAATGTGGAAAATAAAATAAACGCAATAGCATCAGCTTTTTTTCGAGTTGCATGTTTTTAAAAAAGGAAAGGTGGAAAATAAAATGGAAGTGGATCAAATCAAGTATTTAATTTCGCAAGAAGAGTCGGAGATTTTAGAATTTAAGCATAATAATGAAGATCCTGAACGGATTGGGAGGTATGTTTCTGCATTAGCTAACTCATCTGCGTTGTGCCGAAAGCAATTTTCATATTTAATTTGGGGTGTTACTGATAAAAAAGAAATCGTTGGGACTCTGTTTTCGCCAAAGACCAAAAAAGTTAAAGAAGGTGAACCATTCATTTCATGGCTAGAGCGGCTATTAGATCCCAAAATTATAATTAACTTTGAAGAATATGATATTGACGGTTTTCGTATTGTAGTTTTAACTATTCAAATGACTGTGAGTCGTCCTGTGGCTTTCAAAGGTGAAAGATATATAAGGAGTGGCTCATCAATTAAAAATCTTGCTATTTATCCAGAGAAAGAACGACAGCTTTGGCGTTCTTTTGAGGCAAGGTCATTTGAAAGAGAATTTGCACTCACAAATTGTTCGGTTGACGAAGTGTTTTCTTTACTAGATACGGATGTTTATGTTGAAATGGTGGAAGAATTACAAAATTCCACAAAAGAAGAAATTTTAGTAGCTATGCAAAAAGACTATATAATTGAAAAATCTTTATCGATGTATAATATTACTAATTTAGGAGCGTATACTTTTGCGAAAGACTTAAATAAATTTGAGAAGTTGAAATCAAAAGCAATACGAATAATTAGATATAATGGAAACAATAAGGCAAATACATTAAGTGATAAAATTGCTGAAAGAGGTGTTGCGGTTGGATTTGAAAATCTACTCATGTATATAAGGCATTTTTTGCCACTTTCAGAAGAAATTTATGAAAGTAGTGGCAGAAGATTTGAGCAAACAGATTATCCACCGATAGTTGTTCGTGAGGCCATTGCTAACCAAATTGTTCATCAAGATTTCTCAATAGTTGGTAGTCGTCCGGTTGTTGAAATATTCGATAATCGAGTTGAAATAACAAACCCTGGAGCACCTCTCAATGAAGCAAATCGATTATTAGATTTACCTCCCATTTCACGGAATGAAGAACTTGCGAATTTATTTAAAAAAATTGGCTTGGTCGAATCAAGAGGAAGTGGAATTGATAAAATTGTTATAACTTTAGAGGAAGAAAATCTACCCGCACCAGATATATCTTCAAAGGGTGATAACACTGTTCTTACTTTATATGAGCGAAAAAAGTTGATAGATATGAATGATAAAGAACGTATAAATGCGATTTATTACCATGCTGCAATATTGTTTGTGGAAAATGATTATTTAACGAACTACAGTGTTCGCAAGCGTTTTGGTTTGTCAGATAAGCAGTCATCATTGGCATCAAAGGTGATTTCTTTGGCGGTTCAAAGCAAGTTAATTAAGCCCTATAATGAAGAAGCCGGAAATAAGTTCATGCAGTATATACCATTTTGGGGTAAGAGTTATAATGAGTAAAAAATGAAAAAAGGATATAAACAAGCATTAGGATTTAATATGGAAAACAAAACAAAGGTTGTGATACCAATGTTTTTAAGTGTTTACTTTACATTTAAGTTGTTATTAGGAAAATAGAAATAGACGATGTTTTGGTACTAAAACGTACTAAACATCGTCTTTTTGTTTTGCCATATATTCGTATACTAGCATCTCGACAATCATCAGCATGGTGATGCTGGAAGTTGCATACATATCGTTTAAGCGAATCGGATCAGCAAATGCGTAGAAATTTGTGTCAGATAGCATTTGTAGCGGGTTGTTATCCGCTCGGGTAATTGATAGTAAGTGTGGTCGTTCGCTCAAAAATATCCGCTGGATGAATTCGACCAATGCGTCGTCTTTACCGGAATACGATAAGGCAATAATCATATCTTGCTGACGGATTCGATTGACAAGATTTTGTCGTTGATAAGCCGTCTCGGGGAAGTAAGCATGGAAGCCGAGTCCGATGAAGAGGCGCTCGACGTATTGACCGATGGTATGGGTATGGTCATCCGTCACGATATAGATACGAGGCTTCGTCTTTAATAGCGCAACCACTTTATCGCTGTCCTTCTGTGACATTACCCGGACCGTCTCAATGGCATTTTCTAAATAGTTTTTACTGAAATTTTGCTCAGAATTTACCCCTGTTAAATCGGGTTGTCTATGCGAATGGGTCGTAACTAATAAGCTGTTTGTAAAATCGGCGTAGCCGGAAAAGCCTAATTTCTGCGTGAAACGGAAGATTGAAGTCGTCGATAAAAACTGCGTTTCGGCGAATTTTTGGATGCTCATATCCTTGACCACGTGCATATTTTTGACGACATAATCAAAAAGTTTTCGCTCGGTCGCGTTCAAATCCTGAAGCCGTTCACTCGTTTGCTCGAAAAAATCGATTGCCATATTTATCACCGACTCTAGTCCTGAATTCCAATCTTTTAAAGATTTTAAAAGCCTTTGTCTGCCCAAAAGGGCAGATTTTTTGACACACAATGGCGATTTTATGATGTTAAAATGCCCATTCGCCTTGTTTGAACACTTGTACTTCTTGACCATCTTGCGTTGTTCCAACAATATCCATGTCGGCTGAACCAACCATAAAATCCGCATGTTCTAGCGATTGATTTAGCCCCATTGATAATTGTTCTTCTTCACTCTTATCAATTGCACCTTTAACACACATTGGATATGCTTCGCCGAGTGCAAAGTGACAAGAAGCATTTTCGTCGTATACAGTGTTGTACCATAAAATACCTGATTGAGAAATAGGTGATGAATTAGGAACAAGAGCCATTTCGCCCAAGAAGCTAGAACCATCATCAAATTCTATTAGTTTCTTTAAAAGGTTTTCATTTTTAGTAGCTGAATATTCAACTACTTTTCCATCTTCAAATCGTAACCAAAAATCGTCAATCACATCACCCATATAGCTGAGTGGCTTTGTTGCATAAACAATACCATTAACTCCATCTTTTTGTGGAGCAGTAAGGACTTCTTCTGTGGGCATATTTGGGACGAAATTTACGCCAGTTTTAGTTTTAACACTACCACCAACCCAGATATGATTAGCTGGTAATTCAACAATTAAATCTGTTCCTTTACTATTAGTAAAACGCAAATTCTTAAAATTATATTCATTTAAAACACTTGTTTTAGCTTGCAAGGTTTGGACGTGCTTTTTCCAATTTTCAACTGGATCAGTTTCATTATCAATTCGGCAAGCTGTATAAATGGCTTCCCACATTAGTTCGACTGCTTCTTCGTCACTTTTTGTATTAGGAAAAACTTTTTTAGCCCATGCAACTGACGGAACAGAAGCGTTACACCATTGGAGTTCAGAAGCCATCATTTGATTACTTCTTGGTTTCCACATCTCGCTAAACGCTTCGTCATCTTTTTCAATACGATCTGGGTCAACACCTTTCAATGCTTCTGGGTCATCTGAGCCAACGTATAAACTATGATATTTATTATCAACTAGATGTTGCATTCTTGCGCGCATCCATTCGGGTACTTTTCCAAAACTTTCATCTGTTGCCATTAAGTAGCGAATTCGCTCGCAAGCATCATCACTCCAACTTATCATTACATCTGACGCCCCACGACTATATGCTACTTCCATTACAAGCCGAGCAATATGAGCATTATCAGTACTACATGATACTAATAAATTTTGTCCTGGTTGAATATTGATACCAATTCCAACTACTGCTTCTATATATTTTTTAAGTCGATTATCCATAACAAGACCCTCCTTTAAACTCTCGGCAGAGCTCTAACAATTTATTATATCAAAATCGCCTTTATGTGTCAAAAAAATCTGCCCTATGGGCAGACTCGGGTAGGCACGCAGTGCCAATTCTTTTACTAGATGTCGTCTTTGATTATCTCGATTTCTTGTGCTTTAACCGCTCGTTCGAGAATTTCATTACATATAAATACTAAAATAACGAAGGCGAGTCCGAATGCAAAGAGGGCTTCATATGACACAAAGTACATGATTTGACTGGTGATGAAGAATAATGCAGCGATTCCGGCTCCGAAAGCGGCGAGTTCATATCCGACTAGTTTTGAGAGGATTTTCGGGGTGAATCGGTTAGATGTATCGCTGACAAGGGTTGGTAAGAGTGGTCCGAGTCCAAATCCGACGACAGCCATTCCGGCGATGTTACTCGTAAAGTAAAGAATGGCAATACCGATGATTGAAATCAAGATTCCTAAGCGGATAATGGGTAATTCGCGGAGCCATTTTGCCGCCCAACCGAAGAACATGCGACCAACGGTCATTGCGAGATAATAAACTGCCGAGAAGATTGCCACACTTTCGCTGGTTTCATGACCACGGGCAATTAGGGCGGCGCCGGTGAAGAATACCAGTGTATAGTCAGTTCCACCCAAGAAGAAAAAGGTGGCGATTTCAAGGACTTGGTGCCACTTTTTCGTGAGGTATCTTTTACTAGCGGTAACGGTATGTACCGACTTCTCGACTGCGGCTTCTTCGGTATCGTCAATCCAGATTTTGCGTGACATACTGATTAACAAGACGATGGCAACCGCGAGTAAAATTCCGCTGATCACGAAATAACCAACACGCCACGTCCAAATCGCCATCACTTGACCCATGACAATCGGGCTAAATGCTGCACCCGCACCCCAGAAACAGTGCATCCAGTTGTTCTGCCTTGCATTAAAATGTTTTGCCATGTAAGAGTTCATGCTTGAGGCCATCACACCCGTTCCGTAGCCATAAATCGCGATGAAAAGGGCGACGACGATAAAGCTATGCGACAAGGCCAGCCCGATGAAGCCTGCACCCATAATCACTAGTCCAAATAAATAGACGTTTTGGACTTTTTTCAAGATCTTAATTAACTGGCTTAACATAATCCCAGCAATTGTATATGTAACCGAATAGGCAACAAGAATCCAACCTGTATGCGCGGTCGTCATTCCGGGAATATCTTCAGAAATTCCAAGCCATGAGACGGTGAACGCTCCATCTGGGAAGCCGACGACGAAGTAGCTAATCAAGATGACCCCGAGAAGCCAGGCGCTGGCGTTTTTAACTTTTGTTTTAGTACTAACTTTGGTGCTCATTTTAAAACTTCCTTTTTATTTTCTACGACTATTATACCCGTTTTAGTAATAAAATGAAAGATTTTCATTAATTTTTGTTTTGGTAATTCACAATCTGTAACATGTTACTTTTATCGTAATATTATTACTAAAACGTAAAAACCGCCGACAGGAGGTGACGACGGCAATTCTCTTGGAGAGCAATTTTATAGGGGAAGAGTTAGGGAATTAGTAAACTGGTGAGTTTCACCTTTATGCAGAATTTCTACTGTTTCATTAGCAGTTGTTGCTTTAGTGATCGTAAACTCATTATGTTTAACAGTTACTTTTAACAAGTCACCATGCCAGTTAATGTGGAAGTTTAATTCGTTCCAATCAACTGGTAATTTTGGCTCGATTCGAAGTTGTCCGTTTAACATCCGAACGCCACCGAAGCCGTTAACAACACATTGCCAAATCCCACCAAGTGATGCTGAATGAATTCCGTGATCACTTGTCTTCATATTTGGTCCTAAATCAATATGAGTTGCTTTTTTGAATAGCTTGTATGCCATATCTTTATCGCCCATATCTGAAGCTAATACCGAGTGCGTTGACAATGATAATGAAGAATCATGTAGCGTCTTCGGTTCATAGTATTCCCAGTTTGCTTTTTTAACATCTAATGAGAACAGGTCCTCTAATAAGTAGAATAATACCATGATGTCAGCTTGTTTTGATACTTGGATCTGCCTTACTTGGTCAAGGTTGTAATCTTTGAACATTGAACCAACGTTTTCCTGATTTTTGTATTTGGTAAGGTCGATAATTTCCAAATCTAAATAAGTATCGTCCTGCGGAACCAGTAAATCATGCTCGCGTGGTTGTGGTAATTTAATCTTGTCAACACGGTCTTCCCACATTTTGTATGTTGTCTCTAAATCTAATTTTTCGTTCAACCTTGCAAACAATTCTGGACGCTCAACCTTTAATTCATGGTAATAAGCCATCGCTTTACGGATATTCCAGTGTGCTGTGTAATTTGTGAACGCATTGTTATTAACATGCTCTTTATACTCGTCTGGCCCGATTACGTTATTAATATGATATTCACCAGCAGCTTCGTTCCACTCTAAACGTGATGCCCAAAACTTCGCTGTATCCATTAATAATTCGTAACCGTACTTATCCATGAAATCTTGGTCGTTTGTCACTTGGAAATATTGCCAAGTTGCAAATGCAATATCTGATGTAATATGCTGCTCGATGAATCCAGACCAGATTTTCGTTGATTTACCAGTTACAATATCGGCAGCACCCCATACAGGTGTTACTTCACCATCATCCATCCAAGCCGATTCCCACGGGAATTGTGCCCCGATATAGCCGTTTTCTTTCGCTTTTTTATGCGCTCCGCCAAGAGTGTTATAACGGTATTCTAATAATGAACGCGCTACTTCTGGCATTTGGTAAATGAAATACGGTAATAAGAAGATTTCCGTATCCCAGAACGTATGGCCTTTATAACCCTCGCCAGATAAACCTTTCGCTCCGATATTCATACGATTATCATGAGCTGGTGTCATAACGGTCATATGATACTGCGCAAAACGAATCGCTAACTGATCAAATCCATCTTTGCTATCGATGGTTACTGGCGCAACATCCCATACACGCGCTTGCCATGCTTGCTTGTGTGCATCTAACAAATCACAGTGTCCAATTTCGCTAACTGTTTTGATATGCGTAAGTGAATGTTCTTTTAAAGCATCTAAACTATACTCAAACGGTAGGTCATTATCACGTGAAGTAAACACATTTGAAAACTTCGTGATTGTAAAAGATTTATTTTTTTCGACCGTTGTCGCATGGAAGTCCATTAAAATTTGACGACGTTCCATCATAATATGAGCATTTGGTGCTTCGATTGAAGCATTATCTAGTTTAAACTGGTGCACAGAGTTGAACACGAAGTCAATTCCCGATTCAGTCGTCTTTTGTAATAATTGCATATACTTCTTATCGTAGAAACGACGTTCACCTTCTTCGAAGTGTTGAACCCCACTGTTAGTCATTTGTCCGTTAATACCAGATACTAAACTAACTTCAGCATCACCTGATAATGGTGTAATGATAACACGGCTAACAATCGTATGACGATCTGCAAGGGAAACAAAGCGTAAAAATGCTAGTTCAAACAGGTCACCTTTTGGTGATTCCCATTTAACACGTCGTACTAATTGCGCATCTTTGACGTTTAAATAGCGATTATATTCGTGGATAACTCCTTCTTTCAAGCTGAATTGTTCACCGTTTAGCGTGAATTCCATCCATAAAACATCAGCAGCATTTGGTAATTCTGTTACTTCATTGTCAGCAAATTTATTAAAAGTTCCTGCAACGAAAAGGTTGCGAACTTCACCAATATAGCGTTCTTCGGTTGCTGATCGGATTCCTAAATAGCCATTTCCAAGTGCAAAAATTGCCTCACATTTGCCGAGAAATTTTGGGCTGAATTTATCTTCTGAAACGATCCAGTTTTGGTATTCAGGATTTCCTAAGTCAAAATCATACTTCATTGATGTTATCATGCTAAAACCTCCAAAAAATTGTTGGCCAGGAAAAGATAGCATTTTCCTAATTACTCTCATTTTATCCGAAACGTTTCGGAAAAGCAACCCCAAATTTGAAAAAATCTGTTTTTTTATGAAATTTTATGTTATACTGTTATCAAAAGATATTCACAAAGGAGTTTTATAATGGGATTTATCGACCAGTTTGTTGCAAGTGTTACATTCAACACAAAAAAAGTCATCGAATTCCGGCATCAAAATGCTTGGAAGACGATGGTCTATTTAATGATTTTCATTTTTGCGACTGGTGCAATTGGCATCTTTTTTAGCTGGGAGGCATCATTTGAACAGTTTCGTGAAGTATGGATTAATCAAGGGATGGATATTACTGATGAAGCTACGCTGGCATTTTCCCATTTTATGACCCAGTATATTATGGTTGCGATGAATTTGGTTGCACATTTAGTTATTATTACTGCCATCGCCTTTGCTGGTGGTCGTGGATTTAGGACAATAAGAGATATTACATTTAGGGAGTCTTGGAATGTAACAGCCTATGGAATTACAGCACCAATCCTCGTGCGAACTGTCGTAAATAGTATGGGTTTAAATTTACCAATGATGTTGATTGCTTATTGGGGCACCGTGATGTTATTCAGTATGATGTGTTTGCGTGGAATTACGAATTTGCCGCCGGATTCGGAGCTGGATGTGTAGTTGATTCACGGATAATTAGTTCACTGTTCAGAATTTTGAACGGTGTTTTTTCTTGCGGATTTTCAATCATCATCGTTAATAGTTGCGTTGCTTCGGTTGCCATATTGTATGGAGATTGGGAGATCGTTGTTAAGGATGGACTCGTGTATTGCGAAAGCATAATATTATCAAAACCAATAATCGACAGTTGTTTTGGTACTTTAATCCCAAGATTTTTAGCTGCATTTAAAACCCCAATTGCCATAACATCACTCGCACAGAAGATTGCGGTTACATCAGGATTATTAATTAAAAATGAAGTGGCTGTTTTTCGGGCAACATCTTCGTCGAATTCGCCACCCATGATGTAATTTTCCTTTTCGGGAACGCTAATTTCTTGTAATGCTTCGAGATATCCTTGTTTTCTAATGGCACTGACATGGGCTTTATCCGACCCGTTCATATAAGCTATTTCTGTATGCCCAAGGCGGCGTAGATATTTGATTGCATCTTTGATACTGTCGATTTGATTTGAAGTCACATACTTGGTTGTTCCGTTAGTAACTGGGATATCGATTAATACACACGGTACATCAGAATCAACAATCTCTGCTAAATACTGGTCGTCATTTTTAAGACCTTGAATAATTACACCGGCGAGCTGGCGTTCGTTGCAAAGTTGTAAAAACGTCTTGTTCTTTTGTTTTGCCGTTGAAGTACTTAGCAAAACAAATTCATAATCAGAATTACTTAAAGCATCGCTAACCCCGCACAACATTTCGAACATCAAGTTATCCTTGGCACTAGCTCGTTTTAATTCATTTACTAAAACACCAATGGTTTTTGACTTTTTCATTACAAGATTTTGTGCGAGAATATTTGGTACATACCCGATTTCTTCGGCGGCAGCTTCGATTTTCGCTTTTGTTTGTTCGTTAACATCATCATATCCGTTTAAGGCTCTTGAAACTGTTGTAACAGAAAATCCAGTTAGACTGGCAATATCTTTAATCGTTGGCATCTTGAATCACATCCATTGCTATATAAAAAGTTTTTCTATATAGTAATTCTACCGCAAACGTTTTGATATTTCAATCATATTTTACAAAAACTTAACAAAAATTATAAAAAAGTGTTGACATCCGAAACGTTTCGGGTTAAAATATTAATTAGCAAATGGAAAACAGTTACAAAAAACGATCCATTTGATGTTTTAAGATTACAAGGAGGAATTGAACATGAAAAAAATGTTTAAATTAGTTTTATCTTTATTAGCAGTAGTTACTATTGTTGCGCTAGCTGCTTGTGGAAATGACAACAATGATCCAGAGCCAGAAGTAGTGGATACTCCAACTGTTGACACTCCAACGGTTGATCCAGTCGAGCCAGATGCAGATGGTTTTGATTGGCGTGCTTACGAAGGTACTGAGATTACGATTGGTATCTGGTGGGGTAATGAAACTGAAGAAGCTTCTTTACGTGCTGTAATTGATAGCTTTGAAGCTTTAACTGGTATCACAGTTTCTGCTCGTACTTACGAAGATTACCAAACTCAGTTATTAACTGAATTAGCTGGTGGAATGGCGCCGGATGTATTCTATGTTGAGGCAATGTTGGCACCAACATTCATCCAGCAAGGTGTTTTAGCTAACTTAAATCCATTTATTGCACAAACTCCTGATTTTAATCAAGGTGATTTCTTTGCACCTGCATTAGAAGCGTTCAGTGCGAATGGAAATGTTTATGGTTTAGCAAAAGATTTATCGACGCTAGGAATGCTTTATAATATCGACTTATTAGCAGAGGCTGGATTTACGCCAGCAGATATCCCAACAACAATGGCTGAATTTGCTGATTTCTTAGTCGAATTAGACGCTGCTTTACCAGCAGGTGTAAATGCGGGTGTAACAAGTTCAGAACTTGCTCGTCATATGTTTGCATTAGGAAACATTCTTGACAATAATGGTGTTGTTAACTTAGCGGGTAATCTTGATTATTTAGAGCGTCATGTTGATTTATTCCAAGCTGGTGTTATTCAACGTGCTGCTGACACAGGTGCTGGTTGGAGTGGAGATGCGTTCGGTTTAGGACATGCCGCAATTATGTTTGAAGGTAACTGGGTATTAGGTCACTTAGCTAACAACTTCGGTGATGTTAACTTTGGAACGCGTGAATTACCAACAATGAATGGTCAAAATGGTTCAATGATGTTTACAGTTGCTTGGGGTGTTAACTCTGCATCTAATAATATCGGTGCTGCATGGTTATTCACTCACTATTTAACGAGTACTCAAGGAATGGCTGATTGGGCTGGACCAGTAGGTGTAATTCCGTCAAGAGCTTCTTCTGCTGACGTGTTAAACTTAAGTGGAAACCCAGTATTAGCACCATTTGTTGCGGCAGCGGCTTATGCAACTCCGTGGCAAAATGGAATTGAGTTACCGATTATCATGCACCACTATAACGATTTATTCCCAGCTGTTTTACAAGGGGATATGACGTTACAAGAGGCAATGGAATTAGCGACTGAAAGAGCTAATAACGAAATTAATTTACATTTACGTTAATTTGTAAACTTGAAAAATTGGTTGGCTGCTGTTATTATGATAGCAGCCTTCTTTTAAATTTTAAGCTCAACGAGGAGTTGAACATGCATGATTAAAACTTCCAAAGCGCGGGAAGCAGCTCAAGGATATGGATTTATGCTGCCGACCTTAATTATTTTAGGGTTATTTACCATTTTTCCAATTGGGTACGCTATATTTTTGTCATTTACTCGAGTTAACTTATTCGGTGGTATGAGTTTTGAATGGGTTGGTTGGCGAAACTATGAAATAGCTTTTCAGGATCAGGCCTTAAGAAATGCCCTTGGAAATACAATTCGTTATGTTGCATTTGTTGTTCCGATTCAAACAGTTGTGGCACTTGTAATGGCTTATGTTTTGAATTCCGGGATTAAATTTCAAAAAACATTTAGAACCATTTTCTTTTTACCAACCCTTACATCAAGTGCTGCCTTAACGATGATTTTTATGTTCTTATTCAGTATCAGTGGTCCTGTCAACGGGCTATTAGTAAATTGGGGTATCCTAGAAGCACCGATTAATTTCGTTCAAGATACCAATTTTGCGCTAAATACTATTATGATTATGAATATTTGGTCGACGGTACCATTTTATATGACAATCTATTTAGCTGGTTTACAGGATATTCCAGATGCCCTTTACGAAGCCGCTTCGCTTGACGGTGCAAATGCAGTACAAAAGTTAACGAAAGTTACGGTGCCACAATTGACACCAGTTACGAATTTTATTTTGTTAATGGGAATCATCGGCTGTTTCCAAGTATTTGACCAGGCATATATTGTCTCTGGTGGAACTGGTGGTCCAAATGGAGCAACTATGACCGTGGCGTTATTAATCTATCGTTTTGCGTTCCAAGTAATCGGTACAATGGGTTATGCGTCAGCACTCGCAATCTTACTAACAATTCTAATCTTCGTTGTTTCGGCGATTGCAAGGCGAATTAATAAAGAGGAGGTGTATATGTAATGCGTATTAGAACAAAGAAAAGGATTCAGCGTACGATTTTATATACTATCCTCGGTATTTACGCAATTATCACCTTGTATCCGTTCCTATGGGCGTTCTTTGCATCATTTAAGGAATATGCCGAAATTGTTGGTGGTGGATTGCATATTATTCCGAGAAATCCGACAATTGATAACTTTGTCCATATTTTAACCCGTGATGCTAATTTCCCGCGTTGGGTATTCAACTCTTTATATATTGGTTTCGTGACGACGATTTTAAATATTATTTTCAACTCAATGGCTGGTTATGCTTTGGCACGATTGAGTTTTCCAGGTCGTAAACCATTATTTATGCTTGTTTTAGCAGTTATCATGGTACCAGGTCAAATCTTGCTAATTCCGAACTTCTTAATCATGCGTGATTTAAACATTTTGAATACACACTGGTCGTTAATTTTACCAGCAGCGATTAACTTTACGTATATTTTCATGATGCGTCAGTTCTTCCTCAATTTTCCGAAAGATATCGAAGAAGCAGCCGCGATTGATGGTTTGAGCCGAATTCAAATTTTCTTTAGAATTGTCTTCCCAATGGCGCGAGCGGCGATTGCAACGCAAGGTATCTTTATTTTCCTTGCACAGTGGAACGAATTTTTACGACCGCTACTCTATTTAGCTGACCCTTCATTGTTCACGTTGACACTTGGTCTACAAACATTCCAAGACCGTTACGCGACACAGTGGAATCTCATTATGGCAGGTTCGGTTATTTCATTGATTCCGATTCTGTTGCTCTATATTGCATTGAATAAATACTTTATGCAAGGATTCCGCGTTGGCGGAGATAAGTAATCTGAAATGAAAATATTAAAAAGTAACAAAACATTTGCTAAATTATGGTCTGCGCAGATATTTGCTTCGTTTGGTGATAGCTTCTATGATGTAGCGATTGTTTGGTATTTGATTGAAACGACGGGCTCGGCGTTGCTAGCAGGCGGAATCGCGATTGCTGGCACAGTCGGGCGGCTCGTCGGTTCAAGTTTTATTACTCGCAAAGTTGATTTTTGGCGGACGAAGAAAATCATGTTAATTGCTGCATTGCTACGCGGATGTATTCTAGCAATTGTTGTCGGCTTAATGGTTTTTACTACATTACCGATTGCTATCTTTTACGTTATCTCCTTTAGCACAGTCTTTTTGAATGCTTGTTCATCAGCGGCGCAACGAAAAAGTATTTCGGAAGTTGTTGAAAAAGATGAACTTGTTAATGCAAATGCTTCTTTTGGAATGTCGGGCTCACTAGTTCAGATTAGTTCTTGGGCACTCGGTGGCGTTGTCGTTGCAACTTTCGGTGTCATTTTTGCCCTTGTTATTAATGCTTTTACGACTTTCTTATCAGCGTTTCTTATCTGGCATTCGAAATGGCAACCACAAGTGTCAACACAAAAAGAAGTATCAAAGCCGCAGTTTATCGAAGGACTTACCTTAATTCGCAACGGGAAGAACCAGATGCGAGCGGTCGTAGCAATAGAGCTTGTGTGTATTTTTCTGATGGGATTTTATTGGTCGGCATTTCCTTTGTTGATTGATGAGATTAGCAATGCATTTGGTTATGGTTTGCAAGGTGCTCTTTTCGGCGTCGGATATTTGATTACATCAGTGTATTTAACGCGTAGTCGTAAGGTTAAAAAATTAGGAATGGCTTATCTTGGCGGGGCATTATTTTATGCGATTGGTGTGATTATTTCAGCGACAATTCCACATATTGCTGTATTTGTTTTCGGGGTGTTTATTAGTGGTCTCGGTAATTCATTTTGGGAAACTGGCAGGCAAACGATTTTTCATTTAAGTATTCCGACTGAAGATGTTGGCAAAGTTTTTGCAGTATTTGATTTATTGATAAGTCTGTTTTTGATTCCGGCGTGGATTTTAGGTGGTTATTTAGCAGATACATTTTCTCCGACCGTTGTGATGATGACCGTCGGTGTGGCGATGGCATTTGTTTTAGTAGTTGTTGGATTGCAGAATAAAGCTTTACGTTCTGTTGAAGCGGTATAATTTTATAATTAAAGGGTGTTTTTGTAATGAGTAAATTTGAAGCAGTAATTTTCGATTTAGATGGTGTAATTACCGATACGGCAGAGTATCATTATTTAGCGTGGAAAGCATTGGGTGAGGATTTAGGGATTCCGTTTGACCATGCCTTTAATGAAACTTTAAAAGGTGTTAGTCGTATGGATTCTTTAGAGCGAATTCTTGAGCTTGGCGGTCGTCAAAATGACTTTACGCTTGCTGAAAAAGAGGAATTAGCAACGAAGAAAAATGACCATTATGTGCGGTTGATTCAAGATGTGTCACCAAAGGATATTTTGCCAGGAATTGAGCAATTTTTAATCGATTTGCGTGCAACAGGGTATAAAATTGCGATGGCGTCGGCGTCGAAAAATGCTTTTACGGTGACGGATTCGCTCGGATTGAATGACTATTTTGACCATATTGTTGACGCAGCGAAAGTTGTTAACTCGAAGCCAGATCCAGAAGTGTTCTTGAAAGCGGCAGAGTTTATCGGGGTTGAGCCAGAAAAGTGTATCGGGGTTGAGGATGCAGCGGCGGGTGTAACGGCGATTAACGATGCTGGGATGTTCGCAATTGCGATCGGAACTGATGAAGGCCTGAACCATGCGCAGATTATTTTGGAATCAACCGCAGAATTAACGATTGCAGTTATTGAGAATTTGTAATATTATTAAGTGACGGTGTTTTCTTAACTGTCACTTTTTCTGAAATGGAGTTGTTTAAATGAGAATTTATCAAAACGGTTATGATGTTGATACGTTGGAGAAAGCGGAGAGTTTGTTGTTTAACGGGAATGGATTCATTGGGGTTCGTGGGAACTTGGAAGAGGATTACTACGACCATTTTCGAACGAATCGTGAAACGTATATCAACGGTTTTTATGAAACGAAAAAGATTAGTTATCCGGAGAAATTTCATGGATTTACGGAGACTGGTGAGACGATGATTAGTGTTGTTGATGGGCAGATGACACTTATTAAGATTGGTGACGAGCAGTTACGAGTGGATAGCGGATCGGTTACGGAATCTGAACGATATCTTGATATGGAGAATGGGGTTACCGTACGAAAGTTTGTTTGGAGTTCGCCTGCGGGCAGGCAGACTAAGATAAAAATCACCCGTTTAACAAGCTTCGTTCACAAAAATATTTTCGCAATGCAGTACGAATTTGAGAAATTGAACCACGATGAGCCAATTGAACTGACGACGCACATTAATTTTTATCCGGTCAAAACGATTGATAAAAATGATCCACGGATGAGTCATGAGATTCAAAAAATTGAAATTGTTGATGCTGATACTGATATGCAGACAATTAAATTTAAGGCACCAGAATCTGGGATTACTGGCGTTTGTACATGGAGTCTAAATCAACGACCGACCTCAGTCGACAAGTTTGATGACAAAATCGTGATTAAAAATGAACTTTCTGATTCAACTTTTATCAAAACGTTTAGCTACGGTCTTGGCGAAAAGACTACTACTGGCATGCTCAAGACATTTGCAGACTTACAAGTTTTACAACGTGATTACTTGGTTGACTTCTGGGATGTAGCCAAGGTGGAAATTGATGCGGATGATGACCTGGAAGAAAGTGTTAATTTCGGGACTTACGCGTTGCTATCGTCACTCGGTACGAATGGAAATAACAGTATCGCGGCGAAGGGTCTATCTGGTAGTGGTTACGAAGGTCATTATTTCTGGGATACGGAAATGTATATTTTCCCGACCTTCTTGCATTTTGCGCCTGATTTGGCGAAGCAGATGTTGCAGTTCCGGATTAACACATTGGTGAAGGCGCGGGCTAATCGCGAAATGGTCGGTTATAAAAAAGGTGTTTTGTACCCGTGGCGCACTATTTCGGGCGTTGAGGTTTCACCGTTTTTTGAAGCAGGATTTGCGCAACATCATATTAACGGTGACGTTGCTTACGCGTTTATTCGTTATTTTGAAGCGACCGGTGATACAGATTTGTTTTTCGATGGTGGTTTCGAAGTTGTCCTTGAAACAGCTCGTTTATTTGCCGATATTGGTTATGAGAAAAATGGTAAATTCCATATTGACGGTGTGACCGGACCGGATGAATATACAGTTATTGTTAACGATAATTATTATACGAATGCAATAGTCGCTAATCAATTTGCTTGGGTTAAGAAATTGGCAAAAACTCTTGCAGAAGTTGATGGCCAGCGTTGGTCGGAGTTATGTGGTCGACTGGCTGTTACATCGACAGAGCTTGACGAATTAGCACGTTTTAGTGAAATTATGGAAAGGCCATTTAATGATGAACTCGGGATTATTGCCCAGGATCGGGATTTCTTGAATAAGGAAAAATGGCCGTTTTGGGATGAAGCTAAGTTTCCACTACTATTACACTATCATCCCCTTGTAATTTATCGTTATCAAGTATCAAAACAAGCTGATGCAGTGATGGCTTTGATGTTATTTCCTGATGGCGAATCGCTCGATGTCATGCAACGCTCGATTGATTATTATGACGAGGTTACGACTCATGATTCTTCGCTTTCTTATTCGGCGTTTTCGGTTGTTTATAATCGGGTTGGAAATCTTGAGAAAAGTTATCAGTATTTTATGGAAAATGCCCGTTGTGATTTAGACAATTTGCATGGGAATACGAAGGATGGATTACACACCGCATCAATGGGTGGAACTTTGATGAGCATCCTGTATGGCTTCTGTGATTTCAGGTTCAAGGATGATAGTTCAGGTTTTACCTTAAATCCTAAATTACCAAAACAAATCAGACGAATAAAATTATCATTTGTTTATCACGGTGATGTGTATCGAGTGACGGTTGACGGTAACGGTTATGAAGTGGTTAAAGATTAAAAGATTTTGTTTTGACAGTCCAACGATGGGCTGTCTTTTTGGTTGTGATTTTAGTAGAAATTTGGTATACTAAAACAACTGAACAGGAGTTGGTAGGGGTGTTACATTTAAAAGGAATTACTAAAAAATATCAGACGGGCGATTTTGAACAGGTCGCCCTCAATGAAATCAATCTAAGTTTCCGCCAGCAAGAATTCGTTGCGATTCTAGGTCAATCTGGTGCTGGTAAAACGACGTTATTGAATGTCATCGGTGGTCTTGATCAATATGACAGCGGTGATTTAATTATCAACGGTCGTTCCACCAAAGATTTTTCGACCTCTGATTGGGACGCCTATCGCAATAATAGCATCGGCTTTGTATTTCAAGGGTATAATTTAATACCACATTTAAGCGTGCTTGCGAACGTCGAGTTAGGAATGACACTTTCTGGTGTGTCAACCAGTGAAAAAAGGTCATCAGCGCTGGTTACTTTGGCGAAAGTTGGACTAGAAGAACATATTCATAAAAACCGGCACAATTATCAGGTGGTCAAATGCAACGGGTCGCAATCGCGCGGGCGCTTGCTAACAATCCCGATATTATTCTCGCTGATGAGCCAACGGGTGCTTTAGATTCAACGACCAGTGGGCAAATTTTAGATTTAATTAAGGAGATTGCTAGTGATAAACTGGTAATTATGGTTACGCATAATCAGGAGTTAGCTAAAAAATATGCAACCCGGACGGTCGAGTTTCACGATGGTCTAGTCGCCACTGATTCAAACCCGTATAAGGGTTCGAAAAAGGAAAAAGAAAAGGGTTCTTATGTCCTAAAACGAACGGCGATGGGCTATTTGACGGCGCTCCGGTTGTCTTGGAAAAATATTGTGACGAAAAAGGGGCGGATGGCGTTGACGGCTTTTGCGTCGTCGATTGGGATTATCGGGATTGCGCTGATTATGAGTTTGGGCAATGGGCTCCAGAGGCAACTTGAAAGTTTTCAGGAGCAGTCACTCGCTGAATTTCCAATTTTGATTCAGCGTGATGCGTTTACGATGGGCGGTGGTGTCGGTGGCATGCAAGATCAGGTTGCCGTTCGTGAGCTTGGTTATCGCACAAATGCTCCGTATGTTTATCCGTTCTTTTCGAATATTGCGAACATGTTTCACACGAATATCTTCTCGGATGAGTTTATGGAACATCTACTTGCAGTTGACCCAGAGTTAGTTAGTAGTATTGGTTATACTCGGTCAGTCGGCATGAATTTGTTGCGTGAAATTAATGGTGCAATTATTCAAGTTGACGTGCAGTCTAGTGCAGTGGGGATGATGGGGTCAATGATGGAAATGATGGGTCCGGGGATGGCAGAAATGGCTGGAATGGGAGCTGCGATAGAAGGTTTATCATCGCTGCCGGAATCATTAGATGCCAATGAACCGACCTATTTAGAACGAAATTACGAGTTGCTTGCTGGTCGTCATCCAGAAACTTATACCGACCTTGTATTAATCGTGGATAATTATAATCGTGTCAATGCATCGGTATTGACTGCGTTGGGCTTTGAGCGTGAATTCCTCCATTTCACATCATTTGATGAAATTGTTGGTCTCGAATTACGAATGATTCCCAACGATGATTTTTACGTTAGAACCGATTATGGAACATTTACGACCATCTCGGATTTCGACCGTCTTTATGAACTAGATTCAGCGGTAACCTTGACCATCGTTGGTATTTTTAGAAGCAATGCTGAAACCGGGATTTCCCTGATGAATCCTGGTGTTATCTTCAGTGACGCCTTGGTGCAGAGTATCATTGACCGTGAATTCGATTCTGAAATCGCAACTGCCCAACGCTACTCTGGTCGTTCCGTTTTAAACCTAGAATCGTTAAATGAAGCAGATCGCCGTAGCTTGCTGATGTATTTCGGTGGTTATAGCCGACCATCAGGATTAATGATTTTCCCACGTAACTTCGAAGCGCAAGCAGAAGTCATCGCCCATATTGAGTATTTTAATGAATATCTAACCTTACACCGTGATTACCGCATTGTTTTCACGAACCAAGCTGAATTTGTAATGAACACTGCCGGAATTTTAATAACCACAATAACTGGCGTTCTAATTGGATTTTCCGCAATTTCGCTGGTAGTTTCCCTAATCATGATTGCCATTATTATTTATATTTCTGTCGTCGAACGCACGAAAGAAATCGGGATTCTGCGAGCACTCGGGGCGCGTAAAAAAGATATTACCCGGGTCTTTAATGCTGAGACCTTGATTATCGGGATGTGCTCTGGTACGTTAGCAATTAGTGTTTCATATCTATTAACTATCGGATTAAGTAGGATGGTTTACGGCATAGTGGGGCTGCCGAACATCGCAATTTTATACCCAAATCAAGCGTTGCTGCTACTAGCAATCAGTTTAGCAATAACCCTTGTCGGCGGTTTTATACCAGCAATGATGGCAGCAAAAAAAGACCCAGTTGCAGCGTTAAGGGTAGAATAGTATTAAAAAATTGCTAAAACATCACCCACGACCGATTTTAACGGTAAATTTAATCCGAGGAATCACCCGATGGGTGATTTTCTTTTGTCGATTTTTGTGGTAGAATGTTATCATATCTATAATGGGTGAAATGGCCCTAAAATTCAAACCCCTAACAAGGATGTGACTTACTATGAACACGAACCGCGAATCACAGGTTATGATGACGAAAGTTTTTAAGTTGTTTTTAGCTGTAATTGGACTTTTGGCATCGGTTACGCTGATTACTACGACGCTGGCAATGGATGAGGACGAGATATTATCTACGTTTTATTACCAAAATGATGATAGTCAAGACATTGATTATGATTATTTTGATGTGGCAGCCAATTTAGATGTTATTGACATTTTAATAGGATCAGATAATGTTAGTAACGATAATGACTACTCTGGATACTACGATGATAATAATGATGATTGTTGCGTTGACGACGATGATTATGACGATGAAGAGTGCGAATGTTACTACGACTGCGAATGCTACGAAGATTTTGTTGCTCTTAGTATTGACTTTTTATCAGCAAATTTAGGTCCACAACTACCTTATGATTTAGATGGAAATCCAAATCATGTATTCCGCGCGCAACCACAACTTGTCACAGGTTTTGATCATGTTAGCGTGCTTCGTCAAGATGGAACAATTTGGTCATGGGGGCGAAATGAAGAAAGTCAGCTTGGAAATGGTGGTCGTGTAAATCAGCATACGCCTGTTCAGGCACGAACTTTGCGTAATATTCAGCAGATTGCTTCACAGAAAATCCACTCAATGGCACTTGATGCCGATGGTCATGTTTGGACTTGGGGTTGGGGTGGTGAAGGTCAGCTAGGAGTCGGTGATCCAGGTTGTAACGTGCTCCCGGTACAGGTTTGTGTCCCACGAATGGCAGGTCGAGAAGATTGTCATGCTTATCTTTCTGGCATTGTTCAAATTGATGCGGGAATGCTCTTTTCGGTTGCCCTCCATCAAGACGGTCATGTTTATGCATGGGGTCGTAATAGCCGTGGGCAAATGGGTGATAGTTCTTTAGTCGACCGTACTTTACCAGTTCGTCTGCCAGGTTTATCAAACATCGTTTCAGTCTCGGTCGGTCATGAGCATATCATGGCACTTCGTTCAGATGGTCGTGTTTTAGCGTTAGGATTAAATAGTAATGGTCAATTAGGTGATGGTACATTATACAATAGATATACACCAGTAATGGTCGAAATTTCACCTGGGGTTCCACTACAAAATGTTACAATGATTATTGCCGGTGGTTTCCATTCTTACGCAGTTACGAATGCAGGTCATCTTTATGTATGGGGTCGTAATCACCGTGGTCAGCTAGGTCTTGGAACTGTTACAGGAGGTCAAGACCGCAGATTACACGCAGTCCGAAATACTAATGTTACCAATATTCGTGATGTGGCCGTTGGCGGTGAACACACGCTAGTTTTACATAACGATGGGACTTTAACGAGTTGGGGTCGAAATAATCATGGTCAATTAGGAACCGGCACGACTGGTGGTGATGGTCACTATGAACAAGGAGCGCCACAACAAGTACGTGGTGCGAATGGTGCACCGTTGGCAAATGTTGCGTTGATATCAGCGGGTGAATCACATTCGGTTGTCATGTTTGAAAATGGTGATGTCCATGCGTGGGGTGATAACTGGAATGGTCAGTTAGGAAGAACACCAGAGCCACTTTACTCGACTACGCCTGTTCAGGTGCGAGCACAACTTCGTGGTCCGAATGGTAGTTTAATGCATTCGACTGGAACAGAACCTTTGACCGGTATTACACAAATTTCAGCCGGTAGTATGTTTACTTTAGCACTGCGAGAAGGCTTCAATGATCACCCTGGAACCGTTTGGGGTTGGGGTCGAAATAACCATGGTCAGTTAGTTATGCAGTCGACGGTTGACCATCGTTCAGCGGTTCGTTTAATTGATTTCCGTTCAGATGATCCACGATTTGGAACGCCTTCTGGATACAATTTAACCAATGCTGTTCAAATTTCATCGGGAACATTATTTGCGCATGGATTTGGATTGGCTCTGTTAGAAGATGGTCGCGTTTTATCATGGGGCGATAATATTCACGGTCAGCTTGGCGATGGTACTTTTGATGCTTCACGCGATGGTTGGGAAGCGAAAGATCATAACCCACGTTTTGTTGTTACAGTAGCACGACCGAACAATACCGCACCAGTTGTGCCACTTACAAATGTTACTCAGGTAGCAGCTGGTGGTCGTCATTCGGTATTCTTAATGGAAAATGGGACGGTAATGGCGGTTGGTTTAAATAGTAGTGGTCAATTAGGAAATGATGGTCTACATTGGCGTGTTTCAACGCCAGTACAAGTAGCGGGTATTACCAATGCCGTTGCGGTTACAGCGGGAATTGCGGAATCGTTTGCGTTATTAGATGATGGTACTGTTTGGGGCTGGGGACGTAATCACCACGGTCAATTAGGTGATGGTTCGATGGTGACTCAGTATACGCCAGTTCAGGTATATGGGTTAGAAAATATTGTTAAAATTTCAACAGGTGTCAATTATAGTATGGCCCTTGATTATTACGGTAATATTTGGCGATGGGGTCGTCAACAAGGGGTTCGCTTATGTAATGGTGATATTTCTGATGCAGCGGTTCCTAATCTAGTGTTATTTGAATACGTGCCACAAAGATGTTCTTGTTGCGAAGATTATTGTGACTGCGGCTATTTAACAATCGATGGTTGTGGGTGTGGTGAAGAGTGTTACTGTCCTTATCCAGTATTAGATTGCTGTGATGATGACGACTGTGGTTATGTAAATTGCGACTGCGATGATTGCGATGACCTGAATTGTAATTGTGAAGAAGATATTATTGTTGTTGGCGACTGTTGCGATTATTGTGGAACTGATGAATGCGAATGCGACGATTGTGATTATACCGATTGCGACTGTGATGATGTTGATGTAGATTGTGGTTATGCGAATTGTGATT
>Ga0123355_10003354_pt1 | contig 22924 bp, 19 predicted proteins | sample TergutEmb28metaG_3_FD_89872 | JGI IMG/M metagenome (GOLD analysis project Ga0123355, IMG submission 89872) | Embiratermes neotenicus P1 segment gut microbial communities from Petit-Saut dam, French Guiana - Emb289 P1 | ecosystem: Host-associated > Arthropoda: Insects > Digestive system > Gut ... | reverse complement strand
AGAAGGGCGCTTTCCACAACACGATAATGAAATTACACTTGGAACTTCGGCTTTAAGGGTGACCGACAAAGACATTGGTGATTGGGCAACCATTAGAATTGGAAATATGGAGCAAGAATTTTTGATAACAGGTGTCACTCAGTCGATTGATCAAGGAGGCTTAATCGCCATGATGGGTGTAGAAGGGATGAGACAATTACAACCAGATTTCTCTTTTTCAGAATATCATGCAGAATTGGTAGAAAGAGCGGATGTCAATGACTTCATTGAGGCGATCATTGAAGCAGAAGGCGATGCATTGATGAACGTGTTTTCGATACAGGATCAGTTAGATACGATGTTTGACGCATTAGGTGGTGTATTTGCTCTAATTACGTTTGTCATCTTAATGGTAGCAGTTGCTGTCATTGTGTTAGTGTTATACATGATCATTAAAACAACGATTAGGCGCAGAAGACGTGAATTAGGGATTCAAAAGGCATTAGGCTTTACGACATTTCAGTTAATGAATCAAATTTCTCTCAGTTTATTACCAATTATCTTGTTTGGAAGTATTACTGGGGCACTGGTTAGTTATTTCGGATTTAATCCACTGCTCCTTGCGTTGATGCGTGATGCAGGTGTAATACAAGCAGACATGCCAAGTCCGGTTGCCTGGTTTGCGATAGCGAGTGTTGTAATTATCGTGCTTGCGTATGCAGTATCAATGTTAATCGCATGGCGCATTCGTAAGATTTCAGCATACGCGCTTGTAACCGAATAACGATAAAGAGAATTGTTTAAGCTGTTGACTAGGCTAAAATCTAGTTGACAGTTTTTATACGCTCAACAGCTTTTACCGAAATACCTTCACTTAATAGGAGCTAAGCTTCTCCTTTTGTAGTAAGTTGCAAAATGAATTTCTCTTGACTTCTACTATCAACTGTTGTAGAATTATTTTATCTAATTCAAAGGAGTTTTTTTGATGGCAGAAAACAAAAATTTATTAGCTAATATTTCGTATATAACAGGTTGGGCATCATTTGCAACAGATCTTTTAGTTATCTTCGGGATGACACAATTTGACCCTGTATCACTTGTTTTAGAAATTACAGCAATCGGAACCGGGGTTGTTGCACTTATATTACGACAAGATAAGAAGAAAGCAGGTACAGGTATTCTGCTCGGAGCTATCGGCGTTGGATTCAGACTATTCTTCCGAATATTCTAACAGAATCCAGCATTTTTCAAGAAACTCGGCTTATCGTCGAGCTTTTTTGATCCAATGAAATCCTTGAAAGGACGAAAATAAGTCAAAAGGGCTAAACTATTCAACGAAAAATAAAAAAAAAATCTAAAGAATTCGAAAAGTGTTGACAATATTTCAAAATGTGTTATACTTTTTTACAAACCATCAATCTTGGAGAGCGCTTCACTTTCAAAAATGTTGTACGTTCTTCATTTTTTCATACATTTTTAGAATAATACCTAAGCTCAAATTTTGTCTCATTTAAATATCGCGAGTTTAAATGCAACATATTAGGGTTTCGGTAAAATTAAGGAGGTAGTAGGTATGTATTGGAGTTTACTAGGGGTACTTATCGTGGTAATCGGTTTTATTTTAAAGTTCGATCCACTGGCTATCGTTGTTGTTGCTGGAATTGTGACGGGTCTTATTGGAGGCTTAGGCTTTGTTGAAATTCTTGAAACACTCGGCAGTGCTTTTGTTTCACAGCGTGTTATTACAATCTTTGTCATTACGCTTCCAGCTGTAGGTTTAATGGAGCGTTATGGACTTCGGGAGCGTGCTTCTTGGGCAATTGGTCAAATTAAAGGTGCCAAAGCAAGTGGCGTTCTATCAATTTACATTGTTATCCGCATTATAGTGGGAGCATTTGGTTTACGTATAGGTGGGCATCCGCAATTTATCCGACCGTTAGTTATGCCAATGGCTGAAGGCGCGACTGAGGCTAATTATGATAACGTTCCGGAGAAAGAAAAAGAGCGGATCAAATGGCTATCAGCTGCAGCGGAGAATTATGGGAACTTCTTTGGACAAAATATCTTCGTTGGTGCAGGTGGCGTTCTACTTATCATCGGAACTTTAGCAGAGCATGAATTAATTGCTGAAGGATATGGGGCATCACGCGTTGCAATGTTTAGCATTCCAATTGGTATTGTTATTGCAATTGTAGGTATCGGGCAATTCATTCTTAATGAAAAAAGACTTGCAAAAAGTGCGACTCCGAAAAATGAGGATGAGAAAAAAGGAGGTAATGAATAATGATGTTCGAAATTTCAGAAGAATTGATTCATATCTTATCACTCATAATGTTTACGATCGTTGGTTTGATTTGTACTGCGCTAGGAATCCATGCGCTGACGACACCTGAGCAAGAAGCAAAAATTGGAACAGCAGCCTTCTGGTTCATCGTTGGTATCGCATTTATTTTTGGCGAGTGGATTCCAGATATCGTGGTGGGTATATTAGTTGTCATTTTGGCGCTTCTTTCTGCAACAAAGCAAGTTAGATTTGGTAAATTTCAGATGGCAAGCGATGAAGAACGCCAAGCCTCAGCAGATAAACTAAAAGGAAAATTATTTATTCCTGCGGTTATCCTAGCAGTTGTATCATTTGCAGTTGCACAGTGGACTAACTTCGGCGCTGTCAATGCAGTTGGATTTGGGGGATTATCAGCACTTCTATACATGTTATTTGCCGCACGAACATCGCCTGTACAAGGTGTTAAAGAATCAACAAGAATTTTAAGTCAAGTTGGACCGATGTCAATTCTTCCACAAATATTAGCAGCCCTAGGCTCTTTATTTGCTGCTGCTGGCGTTGGGACAGCAATTTCCAGCTTGGTTTCAAATGTTGTGCCTGAAGGAAATATCTGGTTCGGTGTGATTGCATACTGTATAGGTATGGCAGTATTTACAATGATCATGGGGAATGCCTTTGCAGCTTTTGCGGTCATGACAGCCGGTATTGGGATTCCGTTTGTGTTCGCAAATGGTGCCGACCCACTCATTGCAGGTGCCCTTGCGATGACGGCAGGATTCTGTGGGACATTGATGACACCAATGGCTGCAAACTTTAATATTGTACCAGCTGCACTACTTGAAATGAAGGATAAGTACGGTGTTATTAAAGCACAAGCACCCGTTGCAATTATTATGTTAATTATTCACATCATCTTAATGAGGTTTCTCGCATTCTAAAATTAAAACTGATTGGAGGTATTCATCATGAAAAAAATTCTAGTTACATGTTTTGATCCATTTGGAGGAGCAACTGTTAATCCATCACAAATGGCTGTTACTAAATTACCAGATGAAATAGCTGGAGCAAAAATCTTAAAGCAAGTGATCCCAACAGTATTTAATAAAAGTATTGACACACTATATGAAATACTAAAAGCAGAAGCGCCTGATGCAGTGATTTGCGTGGGTCAAGCAGGCGGACGCCCAAATATTACAGTTGAGCGCATTGCAATTAATATCGACGACGCCCGCATCCCTGATAACGAAGGTCATCAACTAATTGATACGCCAGTGGTCGAAGATGGACCATCAGCTTATTTCGCAACACTACCAATCAAAGCAATGGTTAAAAATTGTAATGACATAGGCATTCCAGCTGCAATATCTAATACAGCAGGCACATTTGTCTGCAATCATTTAATGTACGCAGCTTGTCACTATGCAGCCGTAACGCAACCAAAGCTAAAAGCCGGATTCGTACACATTCCATTTCTACCTGAGCAAACCACCGACAAGCCAACAATGCCATCCATGTCGTGTACAGACATTATCACAGGACTTACAAGCTTGATCAAAACAACAATCACCGTTGATCAAGATATAAAAATTACAGGTGGAGCAGAACATTAATCTCAATAAATATTATAAATATTCTAAATTCTAACAGTGAAACCTCTGCATCATCAATCGTAACTACAATGGCTTTAAGTGGTGTAAATTAGCCTTCGTGATTCTGGAGGATCTTTCGCTCACTTAAACAAAGGAGTTAGCCGACTAGTCTAACTCCTTTAATATGCGCATAAACTATAAATGGTGATGCCCATGATAAGTCTCAAGCGAAAAGCAATAGATAAAATCTTTCACATGGTATTCTTTTTTGCTGCAACATTCGCGATCATAATGACCGTTGGCATCATATGTTTTGTAGTCGCACAGGGGCTTCGCCCATTTATTGCGGGGAATCGCTACGGTACATACGGGGTAATCCAATTTCTAACGGGCAGAGCTTGGCGACCACGTCTCGCTACCTATGGAATTGGCTATATGATCATCAGCACGCTCGTTGCGACCTTCTGGGCTGTTGCAACAGCAATCCCCATTGCCCTCGGTGCAGCAATCTTCATCTCCGAATTCGCTCCAAAATGGCTAGCTGATATCCTCCAGTTTTGCATCGAATGTCTAGCTGGCATTCCATCTGTCTTTTACGGGATCTTCGGCTTTGTGGTTATTCTACCAGTTATCAAAAGCATATCACCGTATCCACACGGAGAATCACTACTAGCTGTCATCTTGATCCTTGCCGCGATGAGCCTACCGACCATGTGCTTAATCATGATAAACGCCCTTGAAAATGTTGATCCTATATACAAAGAAGGTAGCTTTGCACTAGGAACATCCAAAAGACAAACCATCATCTCAGTGATGGTACCCGCTGCGCGAGCTGGCATCATGACTGGCGTGATGATCGGTGCAGCACGCGCCATCGGCGAAACAATGGCAGTTGCCTTAGTCGCAGGCAATCGTGAAGGCGGCTACATACGAAACCCATTCCAAACTGTCCGGTTACTTACAACGAATATCGTTATGGAGCAAAGTTACGCAGCTGAACTACATGCCCAGCTACTATGGTCAACAGCCATCGTCTTACTTATCTTTATCATGATCATCAACATCACATTACGTCGCATAAATCGCGGTAAGAAGCAATAAGCTCGGTGAGAAGTTTTGTTTTCTCACTCGAAAAAGCTAGTAAAAACATACGCGTGCGAATGATTAGTTTCCACTGACTCTTGTCCTAAAGGAGGTGCCTGCTTATGAGAAGAAAAACGTGGGACGCCGTCTTCTGCATCGCAACTGCCCTTTGCGCCCTCTTCGCAATTGCAATCCTATATAACGTAGTAGGATTCATCATTTCAAACGGAGTCCCACTCCTGTATCATCAGATGGTTGGGCTATCCGAAGCGGCTATTCTTGAGCCGAGCAAGTTGACACCAATGATCATTTCAACCCTGCTGCTAACAGGACTCACGTTACTAATTGTCCTCCCTTTTGCAATTTCCGCAGCGATTTACCTGCACGAATACGCGAAAAACAACTCACTAGCGCGGCTGACTCGCTTTTCTGTGCAGACACTGGCGAGTATCCCATCGATTGTATACGGTCTATTCGGAATGCTTATTTTTGTCCGACTAGCCGGCTTCGGGATGTCCCTCCTTGCGGGCGCGGGAACCCTAGCTGTGATGTTAATGCCGATCATCATGACGCAGACGGAAAATGCCCTTAGACAGATCCCACGTGCACACAGGGAAGGTTCAGCTAGTCTCGGTGCCACCCAGTTTGAAACGATCACGACCATCATCTTACCAGGCGCAACACCAGGGATTCTTGTCGGCGTCCTCCTAGCGATCGGTCGAATACTTTCAGAATCCGCAGCCCTCCTATTCACAGTCGGCACATTCGTTCGACTACCAGTTAATCGAGAAACTGGATTATTATCGGTATTTGAAGCGGGAACGACCTTAACCATTAGAGCGCTTATTGAGTTTAAGGAATATGGAAATCTTGAAGCAGCAGCGGCAATTGGCGTTATTACGGTTGGTGTTGTGATTGGGTTGAATTTGATGAGTAAAGTAGTAATGTGGATCTTTAAACAAAAGTAAAAGCACGCCAATCGGAATGCTCACTCAAAATTTATCATTCGGACTTTAACTTCAGAACTTCTGTTTTTGAAAGCTGAGTGCTATCGGCAATAATATCAATTGAAACCCCACTACTCATAAGATTTTTAACAATATCTAGTTTCTCAGTTTCAGCTTTCTCACGTTCTTCTTCACGCGCCATCTCAACTTCCACAATCTCAACACCTTGATATCCTTCAAACAAATCAGTTACATTGACATATAAATCAGCTAAAACACTTACTTTAATCACATCCCCTTTCACATAAGTTTGCGCTGTATATCTACCTGAACTCAAAAGATTGACCATCACTTCTTCCTGAATAGGATCAATTATCCAATACTCTTTTACCTCTACTGAAAGATACTTGTTATATTTCACAATCTTATCCCTACCAGCTGTTGATTCTGACAATATTTCAATCACTAAATCAGGTGCCCCTTTCAACCCTCTCTCATCTAGATATTCAGTATTGCATGTAACAACTAAATCAGGGAGTACCACTGTGGTAAAGTCAAACCTCACTTCAAATGGCGCTACATATACTCGGCATATTTTCCCATGAAGGTAATTACCAAATCGCAAACTCAATCTCATCAATAATGCCTGATGTTTTTCAGTAGGTGCACACATATAGTAAATCTTACCATCAATGATCTCAATACGTTCATCTTCTGACCAATTGAGATAATCGTCATAGGTATAAAGCCGATCTACTGTATAAGCAGCTCTTGCCTCATTAATGACTATTGGGTCTTTTAGATCAACTTCATACGTTATCTTTTTTTCTTCACCATCTTTTCTCACATCTTTTCCTAAATCTTTTTCATCCATTAAAACCACATCCTTAGTATTTTTTATATCGCTCTATTCGCAGCAGCGAAAATCCCCCTATATCTTATAAATACGCAAAAAAAATTTTAAAACCTTCCCGAATCGACGTAATGCAATACGTTTTCTCAAAAAGACTGGCGCTTTCACCATGATTTATGTACATATTCGCCTTCAAATAGAAAATACACTACACACATTGTAGCATATGATTAACATTTTTAAAAGGGATAATTCATAAAATTTTAAGGGTGTTTCACCAAATGAAAATTAGCGAAACACCCTTTTACTGTGTAGAGGAAGCAGAAAAAGCATTGAAAAGAAATAACGAATTTCTTACATTTGAAAATCAACCCACCTAACAAGCATTATCAGACAGGTAGACAAGACCGTCTAAGCTACATCATACCTTAAGAGACTTTAAACCACTTTAGATACTTCAGGAAAAACTTTGCTCTGTTCTGTCAATAATTTCATCTTGAAGAGCTTTATCTAAGTTATGGAAATGATCTGAATATCCCGCAACACGCACGATTAAATCCCTATATTCATCAGGGTTATTTTGTGCATTAATTAAAGTTTGGCGCTCAATAACGTTGAACTGAATATGATGTCCATCCATCGTAAAGTAGCTTTTAACCAAAGCTGTCATATGATCAATCCCTTTTTCCCCTGCTACAACAGATGGTGTGAATTTTTGGTTCAAGAGCGTGCCGCCAGTTCGTAAATGATCCATTTTTGCTGCAGATTTTATAACTGCAGTTGGTCCATTTACATCTGCACCTTTCTCTGGTGAAATACCTTCCGATACCGGTTTATTAGCTAATCTTCCATTAGGGCTTGCGCCCATAACAGAACCGAAGTAAACATGGCAAGTAGTAGGAAGCATCGTAACACGATATTTGCCGCCTTTTATATTGTCTCTGCCTGTTACCTCATCGTGGTAAAGGTTAAATACATCAACCATAATTTCATCTGCATATTCATCATCGTTTCCATATTTAGGTGACTTATTAAGAACATAAGCCTTGATTTCCTCATAGCCTTCAAAGTTCGCATCCATTGCGTTCTTTAAATCTGCCATCGTAAAACGCTTTTGATCAAATACATTATACTTAATTGCCGAAAGGCTGTCAGTAATTGTTCCAATCCCTACACCCTGTATGTAGTTAGTATTATATCTTGCACCACCAGCGTTATAATCTTTGGCTGTTGCAATGCAATCGCTTGTAACGACAGAAAGGAAAGGAACAGGCATATTTTGTGCATAAATCGTTTCGATAATATGATTACCCTGGACTTTTACATCAACAAAGTGATGCAGTTGCTTTTTAAATGCGCGGAAAAGTTCCTCATAAGACTTGTAGTCTTCGGCATTTCCAGTTTTTAGCCCTATTTGCTTTCCTGTATTCGGGTCAAAGCCATCATTAAGCGTGATTTCAAGAACTTTAGGAATGTTGAAATAACCTGTTAAGATATAAGCCTCTTTTCCATATGCTCCCGTTTCAACACAACCACTTGCACCTGCTTGGCGAGCATCTTCAATTGTTTTGCCAGCACGAAGCAGTTCTTGAATAATGGCATCCGTATTATAAAATGCCGGCTGCCCCCAGCCTTTCCTTGAAATTTCACAAGCCTTTTTAAGAAAATGAATCGACGTCTTTTTACTAATCTGAACATTTGAACTTGGTTGCAACAGCGTCATCTCATCCATCGTTTCCAAAATTAGATACGATACTTCATTCACCCCATCAGTACCATCATCAGCGACCCCACCAGTGTTAATATTTGCAAAATCAGTATACGTAGCAGATTCTTTCAGCGTAATCCCCACTTTTGGAGGAGCTGGCTGGTTGTTGAATTTTACCCAGAGGCATGCCAGTAACTCCTTAGCCTCATCACGGGTTAAAGTTCCTGCTTCGACCTCTCTTTCGTAGAACGGGATTAGATGCTGATCGAGCTTTCCAGGGCTGTATGCATCCCAAGGGTTTAACTCAGTCGTAACACCGATATGCACAAACCAATACATCTGAAGGGCTTGGGCAAAAGTTTCAGGTTTATTCGCAGGAACCACAGCGCAATTCGCCGCAATCTGAAGCAACTCCTCTTTTCGCGACCCATCTGTTTCCATTTCTGCCAACGCTCTCGCATAATCAGCATAACGCTTACCGAAAATGATAAGCGCATCACAGCAGATATCCATTGCCGTCAGCTGCTCTTTTTTCGCCAGTGCGTCGTGATCGTTTAAAAAATCTAGTTGATCAAGCTGCCCTTTAATATCCGCCTTAAAATCATTCATGCCTTTTTGATACATCTTCCCATCGGCAACCGTATGTCCAGGACCCCGTTGCTCCATAAACTCCGTAAATATTCCTGCAAAATAGCAATCTTTCCACTCATCGGAAACCGCATTCATGATCTGTTCGCGAATTGATCTACCCTGCCAATATGGAATAATCGTTTCTTCCTGTATTTTCTTCACCTCATCAGTTGAGCGAAAGAAAATATGCTGCCTTTGATCCATGACATCCATATCTTCTAAAGAATGGCAGCATAATTCAGGAAATGTCGGCGATGACTGCGGTTTTTCCCCTTTTTCCCCGACAATCAGCTCCCCATCATTAATACAAAGTTTTTTACTCTCAAGAATATGCTTAAAAGTCAGCGCCCTAAGCACAGGCGTCGAAACACTACCAAGCCACTTCTTATACGCTTCCGTTACAAGCTGCGCCCGCTCAATTGACAACGTGGGCTCTGTCGTAACACTTTGCTCCCTTAATTTTTGAATCCTTTCACTTATTCCTTTTTTTCCCATACCATCTCAACCTCCAATTTTTAAATTATTTGCAACATCCTCAAATTTTACCTTCAGCTGCTCCATTTGATTTTCTGTTGGTACATTCATTTCAATCTTAGTAAAAGCCTGTCCCAATTTTGTATACTTTCCTTCTGCTATCGCGTGATAAGGCAGTAAATGTACGCTCTCGTGACGAATATTACGGCAAATATCCATAAGTGCTGCAATATGTTCATCATTTAAGTTGATGCCATCAATAATCGGAAAGCGAAGACTGATATTTGCTTGCTTATCACTAAGTTTTTGTAGATTTTCTAAAACCAAATCAACATCCACACCTGTGAATTCCTTATGTAACGCCGGTTGGATTATTTTTATATCATACAGGAACAAATCGCAATACGCTAACACCCGTTCAAAATGTTGAAAAGGAACATAACCACAAGTATCAATAACAACTGAAATCCCGTGCCGTTTACATTCTGTTGCTAATGCCTCCACAAAGTCAATTTGCGCCAGACATTCTCCCCCAGAAAACGTAACACCCCCGCCTGATTCTTCATAAAACTGCCTATCCTTGAGTATTTCTTTCATAGCCTCCTTTACACTATAATAACGACCTGCGATTTCTAATGCGCCAGTTACACAAGCAGAAACAGCACGCTCAGCTGTCAAAAAATGATCAACCGCTTGCTTATCTATTCGGGTAGCTGCATCATCATAAATGTTGTTGCATTTCCCACAATGTACACATCTGGCAGCATGATATAAAACCTGTCTGTGAAAACTAATACTCTCGGGATTATGACACCATATACAATGCATCGGACAACCTTTGAAAAACACCGTCGTTCTGATACCAGGACCGTCGTGAATTGAAAATTTCTGAAAACTGAAAATATTCCCTTGTAACACGATTAACCCCTCCCTAAATTTAATGTCAGCTATCAGCTGTAATATCTCTATTGTACCGAATTTCCCCAGAGAATACAATGGTCTAAAGAAGATGCGAAGAAAGTCATTTTACTTTCCTTCACTTTGTGGTACAATATTCTAAGTAGTTTGAGCTTTATTTTTTGGCTTCACTATAACTAAACAATTATAAGGATGTACCCAGCAGAAATTGAGATCATGAGGTGATAAAATGAGAGAGTTCAACATAACAGGAACCTGCGTGAGGTCACGGCATTATATGGCGGATACGAGTGAAAAGATTGAAAAGATCATTCAATTGATTGAAAGAGAAAAGTATTTCACAATTAATCGACCTAGGCAATATGGGAAGACAACAGCTTTGAGCTTGCTGCGTAGGCAGTTAAGTGAGAGATATTTAGTCCTTAGCTTAAGCTTTGAAGGTGTTAGTAAAGAATCTTATGTGGATGATGAATCCTTTATTAAGATGTTGTATCATCGTATTAAGAAACAATTACAATTGATTGCTGATGAATCTTTGCTCACTCTCCTTGAGGAAATGAAAAGTCTAGAAAATTTTAATGATCTGGATGATTTCATTATAAGGTTTGTTAAAGCGAGTGATAAAGAAGTCATTTTAATGATTGATGAATGCGATGATGGATCTAATAACGATGTCTTTCTTAAATTTTTAGGTGTGCTTCGAAAAAAGTTTTTACTTCGAGCAGAAGATTTAGACGTGACCTTTAAATCGGTTATCTTGGCAGGGGTTCACGATATTAAAAATTTGAAGTATAAAATTAGAGATGGCGATGAAGAGAGGCTGAATAGTCCGTGGAATATTGCATCTGAATTTAAAGTTAATATGAGTTTTAACCAATTAGAAATTCAGTCTTTACTAGAGGATTACTTATCCGAGCATGTAAATATTTCTATGGATGTGCCAGTGATGGCGCAAAAAATTCACTACTTCACGAATGGTTATCCGTTTTTGGTCAGTTTCCTTTGTAAAATGGTTGATGAGGATTTTGAAGGAAAAGATAAGTGGAGTGTTCATCATCTAGAACAAGCAGTGAATGAGTTAATTTTAAAAGATAATACCAATTTCGGTAGCTTGCTTAAAAATATTGAAAATCATCAAGATTTAGCAAACTTGGTACGTTTGATTTTAATTGACGGTGTCGAAATTCCCTATAGTAATAGTGGACCAGCGATGCAAAAAGGCTTAATGTATGGGGTTTTGACACGAGGTAATGACAATAAATTGATTATTCACAATCCCATCTATGAAATGAAAATTTATAGCTACTTGATGGATAAAATGAAAACCGAAAATGTCGATTTATTGACGCTTCGACCAACAGCAAAATATGTTAATGTAGATGGTTCATTAAATATGCCGTTGATTTTAGAGAAATACTCTGAGTATTTAAAAGATTTATACGATGATAAGCAAAGTAAATTTATTGAAAATAATGCGCGATTGTTGTTTTCTATTTTCATGAAATCGATTATCAACGCCACGGGCTTTATGTACCGTGAGCCAGTGATTTCTGATCGTCGTCGATTAGATGTTGTCATTACTTATAATCAGTTTAAGTATATTGTTGAGCTGAAGATCTGGTATGGTGAAGCCTATTATCAAGAAGCTAAAGAGCAACTTGCTGATTATTTGACACGCGAAAAATTAGCGGTTGGTTATATGATCGTCCATGATTTTAGAAAGAAGCGACATCATCGATTTACTGCTGAAACAGTAAAAGTGAACAGTAAGGAGATTAACGTATACTTTGTTTAATAAAATAAAAATCGGAGTTAGGCAGAAAAGTCTAACTTTTTTTGTATGGGCATAAAATGATAGAGTCATATTCACAAACTTTTAACCCTAAATTTACAATTCCTTAACATAACGAATCTTCAGATAAAGTATAATAATTACATATCCAATGACAATCAAGTTTGGGTAGAGCAGTATAACGAACATCAATTCAAAAAATAAACGCCCAAATTGGGGCTGGAGGAATCTAAATGAAGAAAATCAAATTATTATCATTATTAATGTTGGGACTCGCGATACTTTTAGTTGCATGTGATGGAGATGGTAATGGTTCATCGAATGGAAGTGGCAATGGAGTTATTGCTGTCGTAAGCCGTGAGGAAGGATCGGGAGCGCGTGGTGCATTTGAAGAGTTAGTCGATGTAAACACTGATGAAGATAATGCGATGACTGAGGCTGCCATCATTCAAAATGGCAACGGTGTAGTTGCAACATTCGTAACTGACAATGATGCTGCCATCGGGTATATTTCATTCGCAACATTTGTTGAGCGTGGGAATGATTTAGTAGGGTTATACATTGATAGTGTTGCGCCAACCCCTGAAAACATGCTATCAGGTGACTATACATTAGTTCGTCCATTCAATTTCGTATACATGCCTGAGAATATCGGTGATATTGAGCGTGCCTTTATCGAATTTGCTCAGTCAACTGAAGGAATTGCGATTTTAGAGGATCTTGGTGCAGTGATTGATGCGTCTAATGCGACAGCATTTAATGTCGGGGCTCAGGGGGCGTTATCCGGAACAGTAGCCTTCGGCGGATCAACATCGACAGAAGCGACTGCGATGGCATTAGTTGAAGAGTTCCAAGCACTCTTCCCAGGTGTTGAGATTACCTATGATGCAACAGGGTCAGGGGCTGGAATTACAGGTGCGCAAGAAGGAATATACTCACTTGGATTTGCTTCTCGCGAAATTCTTGACACAGAATTAGAAAGTGGAATCAATGTGGTTCAGTACTGCGTTGATGGCATCATTATTGTTGTCAACCCAGCTAACGGAATTACCGGATTAACTGTAGAGCAACTCAGGGGAATCTATTTAGGTGAAATCACTGACTGGTCTGATGTTCAATAATAAAATATTAATACTACAGTTAAGGATAACAACCACCCGTTTGGACTGGGATCCTAAATGAAGTGGGAAATTCCCTCACTTCATTTTAGTGCGTTTAAGTGCTTGAATCGTCCAGTGAACGATTCAACATCACGATAGAGGTACTAAATAGCAACATTAATAGTCATTCAGGGGATTATAGATAAATGAGGTAGATTTGTTATGGAAATAGATGTAAAATTAACTAAAAAACGTACATTTTCCGAGAAACTTTTTCATGGAATATTTTTATCAGCTGCCCTTTTTGCGGTTGTGTGTGTTGGTGCGATTATTATTTTAATCTTCGCTCGAGGTTCACGACCATTCACATCTAGCAATGAGTATGGCACATATCACTTTTTTGAATTTTTAACAGGAACATTCTGGCGTCCAAGTTTCCGTGAATTCGGTGTCGGATATATGATCTTCGGTTCACTTTTTGCCACAATCGGCGCCATTCTTCTCGGCGTTCCGATCGGCATTCTTACAGCAGTTTTTATCGCAGAAGTAGCACCAAAGCCAGTTGCGAAAATTATGCAGCCAACAGTAGAACTATTAGCTGCGATCCCCTCTGTTTTATATGGTGTATTCGGTTTTGCAGTCATTGTACCAATGCTTAATAATATTTCGCCAAATCCAACAGGACATTCACTTCTTGCAGTTATTTTAGTCCTAACAATTATGGTTCTCCCATCAATTGTTGCCATTTCGACAACGAGTTTACACGCTGTCCCAAAATACTATAAAGAAGGTTCCCTAGCCCTCGGTGCTTCTCACATTCAAACGATTTTTAAAGTTCTAATCCCAAGTGCCAAGTCTGGCATTTTAACAGCAGTTGTCCTAGGAGTCGGTCGCGCAATTGGCGAGACAATGGCAGTCATCTTAGTTGCCGGTAACCCTGAAAGCGGAATTCCAACATCGATTTTTGATCAGGTCCGCCTCTTAACGACAAACATCGTACTTGAGCAAGGCTATGCCACAGGTCTCCAAGCGCAAATGTTATTCGCAACAGTTATCGTGCTATTCATATTTATTTTGATCATCAACCTAACACTTTCAAAAATCAGAAAAAAGGCGGTTGACGGATAATGAAAAAAAGAAAAAAAAGCGACCTTCTTATAACGACCTTAATCTGGCTTGCAGCAGCAGCGACTGCCGGAATTCTCATCATCATCGTTGGATTCATCTTCTCAAATGGCTGGTCCCTCATCTCCACCGAATTCCTAATCCGCGACGCCAACGATACACTCCGTATTGTCTATTTTGAAAGTGACTCACCAGCGACTTATCACATAGACGACGACTTATTAGTCATTGAAAGTGCCGGCTTAACCCTCGAACTAGATGAAAATTACGGCATTAGGATTAACAACGTAACCAGCAATTCCCCTAGTCGCAACGCGGTTGACAATGCTGATCAAGTATTCCCGATTCGCCGCGGACAGGTTTTAGAAGGTGTCAATGAGGACAGGGTGGATACTAGTACAACCCTAGCTGAGCTTGCTGATATGTTTGATGGCTATTCAGAGTTCACACTCCGAGTCCGTCAACTTGGCGGCGGCGTATTTCCGATGATGGTTTCAACGGTGATGCTAATCTTTACTACATTAGCAATCGCTACTCCTATTAGCATTCTCGCAGCAATTTATATGGCTCTTTATGCAAAACAAGGGCGTATTGTTAATCTCATTCGCTTTGCCATTGAGATTTTAGCCGGCTTGCCATCAGTTGTTCATGGATTATTTGGGATGCTATTCTTTACAAGGATGTTAGGTTTAGGAACTTCGATTTTAGCGGGTGCATTAACGATGACAATTCTGTTATTACCGATTATGATTAGATCAACAGAAGAAGCATTAAAAACTGTACCAGTTAGCTATCGTGAGGCATCTTTTGGACTTGGCGCGAATAAAATTCAAACGATAAGGAAAGTTATCCTACCGAGTGCACTGCCTGGTATTACCGTTGGCATCATCTTATCCATTGGTCGGATTGTAGGCGAATCTGCTGCATTACTATTTACAGTTGGTACATTTGCACGATTGCCGATAAATCCTGCCAGTGGTAATTTATCTATTCTTGAAACGGGTGCAACGATGACATTACGGGCATTTATTGAGGTCCAAGAATTTGGTAACGTTGAAATGGCATCAGCAATTGGGATTGTTATTTTGGTCATTGTATTTACGTTAAATTTATTCTCAAAATTGATTACGAAGAAGTTTGGAAGGGCGGCATAAAGAAATGAAAACAAAGTTTAAAGTAGAGGGTTTGAATTTATTTTATGGAGATTTCCAAGCGCTTCATAATGTTAACCTTGAATTATACGAAAACAAAGTAACAGCATTGATCGGTCCATCGGGGTGCGGGAAGTCGACGTTTTTGCGTACCCTTAACCGGATGAATGACCTGATCGATACGGTTAAAATAACAGGAAAAATTTTGTTAGATGGGGAGAAGGATATTTATAAGAAAATGGATGTGATTGGGTTGCGAACCCGGGTGGGAATGGTGTTTCAGAAGCCGAATCCGTTTCCCATGAGTATTTTTGATAATGTGGCGTATGGACCACGGTGTCAGGGATTGAAGGATAAGAAGAAGCTGCAGGGAATCGTCGAAGAAGCACTGCGTGGGGCAGCGCTATGGGATGAAGTAAAGGACAAGTTAACGAAGTCAGGACTTTCTTTATCGGGAGGGCAGCAGCAGCGGTTGTGTATTGCCCGTGCGATTGCCATGGAGCCTGAGGTTATCTTGATGGATGAGCCAACTTCCGCACTGGATCCAATTGCAACGCAGAAGATTGAATTATTAATGGAGAAATTGAAAAAGAAGTACACGATTATTATTGTGACCCATTCCATGCAGCAAGCGGCACGGATTTCGGATAAGACGGCGTTCTTTTTAATGGGAGAGGTTATTGAGTTTGGGGATACGGACAAGATATTTACCCATCCGGATAAGAAGGAGACAGAAGATTATATTACGGGTAGATTTGGATAGGATATTTGATAAATAGATAAATAGGAAGAGGTGTTTAATATGGTACCAGGATCACCAATTGATGCAGTGTATGATGAATTATTAGAAATGGTAAAAGAGTTATCGGATACAACAATTAGCATGTATGAAAGAACGCTTGAAACGCTAAAGTCACTTGATACAGCCCGTGCACTGCGTATTATTAAATCTGATGCCGAGGTTGATGCAATGGAAGAAGAATTGATTGAATATGCAACAATTCAAATTATACGCAGACAACCAGTCGCCACTGATTTGCGCAAAATATTAATGATTATCCGTTTAGCTCGCGAGTATGAGCGCATTGCCGATTATACTAGCAATATTGCGGAATATATCATTTTGATTAAAGAAAATGAATCTCTTGATCATTATGAGAAAAATGTTGATAAATTTTCGGAAATGATTGAAATTGTGATTGAGATGCTGAAGTTGGTCATTAAGGGATTATTAGAAGAAGATAAAGCAAAAATTAAAGAAGCAGCCGATATGGATGATAAAATTGATACCTTGTATCATGAAGTCATGGAGTCGTTAATTCAGCATATTCGTATTGTTGATGGGAAAGTATTTGGAACAGCACATGCAATTTTGATTAATAAGCATCTTGAGCGTGCAGGTGATCGCGTAACAAATATTGCAGAAGAGATGTTATATGCGCTAAAAGGAAGACGGTATAACTTGAACTTAGGGTAAACGAGCTAGCACGTGATTAACGGAACTTATACCTTCAGGAAAGAGCAGTCGTAAGACTGTTTTTCTTTTTGACCACAAAACTAGCTTTTTGCTGTTAAAAAATGTTATAATAGTAAATAATTAAATTAAAAGCGTCTAGGAACGTTAACTCGAAAGGATTAGATTAATATGAAATTATTAACAGTTAAATGTCCGAGTTGTACTGGTGTAACAGAGGTAGATCAGTCGAAGGTGCAAAATTTTTGTCAGTATTGTGGAACCATTTTTAAAATAGAGTGGTCTAGTGTAGAGGGGTCGACAGTAGAAAAGAAAATTAATTCTGAAGGTGAGGTTAAACTTGCAGCTGTAAAGCAAGTTGAGACGCAATATTTTAATGGTGAAAAGCAGTTTGATGAAGTATTAGCTGCTTATAGTGAGGCAGAGATAGCAGGGGGAAGACATGCGGATTATTGGATTGCAAGAGCGCGTTTTTTTGCAAAGGGAAATTTAAAGGAATTTAGAGAAGGTCGGGTCTCAGAAGATCGCCGAAAAGAAGTTGTTGATCAGTATGTTTTTTGGATGGATAGGGCAATCGCACAGTATTCCGGAAACGCGACCCCGTTGAAAATGGAAAAAGAAAAGACAATCGGCGACATTACTAACGCCTTTGAGGGTAGAAGAAAGAAAGCAGAAGCAAGGGCAAAAGCGAACCAAGAAGCACGACGGCAAGCAGAAGCAAGGACAAAAGCGAATTTAGCAGCACAAAGGCAAGCGGAAGCACGGGCACAAGCAAACCGCGACGCACGACGACAAGTAATAGTAGCAGATGAAAATGAGTTCGACGATGCAGGATTCCGTGGAACAGCTGCACAGAAAAAAACGCGGAAGATCATCCTCATCGCTGTGATTATTATAACGCTACTTCTTTTAGTCATCTTGTTAAGAGCATGTAGACGTGATGACGATGCTGATTATAATATTGCCTATTACGAAGCGTTTTTAGAGTTATCATATACGTTAGATCTCTTAAGTGATGATGCAACTCGTTCAGATATCCTCGATTTGAATATAGATTTTGGTGAGCAAGATGTCGACACCCCTACATTAAGAGTCTTCGCACCGACAACTGCTGAGCTAAATTCGCTCACATTCCATTTTGACGAAGATGATATTTTAACACAAATTTCCATTGGGAATGCAAACTATTTCAATGGATTTGCTGCAAGTGCTGGCTTAACTGAAGATATTGCTGACGCATTTGCGACTGAAGAACTTGAATTGACTGAGAATGCATTAAGTTTTGCAGTTGATGAATTTGCTGTTAGACTTAGACTCCATTCAGATCAATTTAATATTGATATTTCCCATGCTGGTGACGAGTTAACTGCTGAGCAACGAGCCCTTTGGGATCTAATTGAAGCCAGAATCGATGAAGGCTATGACTCTTGGTCCGAACTAATCACTTGGGCAGATGAAAATGACATCTCGTTTTCAGCTCGTGAAGGCGGCGCTCCGCCAATCGAAGCCATATATTTGCTTATAGATGAATACGGATTGGTCGGTGACTACCTCTACGCAACACCAGGACTTGACTCACTTGATGATCCTGACGAAGTACTTCTCTTCCTACATTTTGAAAACCTAACTTACAACGACATGATCGCTGAACTCTCTAGTTTAAATAGAAATTCAGGAAGAGAGTTAAACAGTTGGTTAGATAATGGTGGACGCACCAGACTAGAATCACATTTTGAAACGGTTGAAATACTAAACTTTGATGATGATGGCGAACCAATAACAGAGCTGCCCGAAGTAGTAGAATTCGTTCAGTGGGAAATTGACTTCGTCGATCGCCTGCTGCCTGCAGGTGAAGGTCGAATCAGAATCGAGCAGATATACCGCATTTTAGAAGTAGAAGACGATGAGGAAGAAGAGGAAGAAGACGACGAAGACGACGATGAGGAAGAAGATGAACCAACAACGCTAACCTCAGGCACTTGGGTAGTAGGTGAGGACCTTCCACAAGGTCGCTACCTAATAACTGGAGATAGCGCAGGAACCATTGTGATATGGCGCGGACCTGTTCCGGCTTTTGAGGAATCCTTAGGCGAGGGGGGAATCGGATCCATAACAACTTACGTATCCAACGGCGATATAATCGAGATAAGTGGCATTACTAATGTAAGCTTTACACCAGTTGAAGAAAGAGCATTATCAAACACCCTAACGACAGGAAACTGGATCGTAGGGATTGATATCCCGGCAGGACAATTTTATGCAACAGCATCAGCAGGCACAGGGACGCTAATTATCTGGCGTAATGACGCTGTAATAGTTAATGAAATTCTCGGTGATGGTGACTATGGAGTAGAACGCATTAGCGTAGATCTTGCCGATGGTGATGTTATCGCAGTTACTGGATTAAGTAGTGTAGTATTTGAGTAGGAGTTGACCATACTAGATGACGAACCAAAAACGCGGAATTATTAATGCAACCATCGCATACACCATGTGGGGTATCTATCCACTATACTGGTGGCTACTGCAAAGCATCCGTCCAACTGAAATACTTATCAACAGAATGATTTGGTCATTTGTAACCTTATTAATCGTGATCATCTCGTTGCGACGGGTCGAATCATTAAAAAAAACCATCTCCGAATTGATACCAAGTCAAGGGCAGTTAGCCAATAAAAGGAAACTTACCCTTCTCATTATTGCAGCAACTCTGCTTAGCATTAACTGGTTCATATTTACATATGCAACTGTATCAGAACGTATCCTCGAAGCTAGCCTCGGCTACTATATCAATCCGATCTTAAGCATTCTAATCGGTGTCATTTTCCTCAAAGAAAAGCTAAATAAATACCAAATTATTGCCGTGCTTATCGCTTCCACAGGAGTTCTATTTCTTACTGTCACATACGGCGCATTCCCCCTACTCTCACTCCTCCTTGCCATCACATTCGGCTGCTACGGACTCACTAAAAAACTAATTCAAATCGACCCATTCTTCAGCCTTTTCCTAGAGACAACCCTAATGCTACCCATTTCAACATTCTTCTTCACATCATGGCTAATTGATGGTACTTCAACCTTTTTGCAACCCAATGTCCCCCACATTCTTTTACTCATAGGGGCTGGCATTATCACAACCTCCCCATTATACTTCTTCTCTAAAGCTGCCAGCGAGCTACCACTTAAAACACTTGGATTTCTGCAATACATCGGACCAACACTACAGATGTTAGTTGCCATTTTTATCGCAGGTGAAGATTTCACAGCTGAGCGCTTAATTACATTCAGCTTCATTTGGGTCGCCTGCCTATTATTCTCGACCTCACACTTGCTCCAAAAAAATGCTGTCATGCAATAATGCATCGCGCACTGGAAATGGGACTAGGAGTACGATTGCCACTCAAAAAATGCAGTCAGTCAACTCGACCCCTCTATTATTAAAAAGTTGCCACTCAAAAATGCAGTCAGTCAACTCGCTCCCTCTACACTCGCCCCCGCTATTTTAAAAAGTCGCTACTTAAAAATGTAGTCAGTCAACTCGCTCCCTCTACACTCGCCCCCTCTATTTTAAAAAGTTGACATTCTAAAATGTTGTCAGTCAACTCGCCCCCTCTATTTTAAAAAGTCGCCACTCTAAAATGCTGTCAGGCAACGATACTGCTAGCACATACTTAAAAGAAAAGTTTCATACAGGGGCGGGGATGGAATATCTAAAGGTTAGTTTCCTGCAGGCTACTTCTCTTCACTGACCCAATTACCGCACCAATTACCGTTGGCAACAGTTAGTTTCTCATTGGTGATTGATCCTCTTCGGTAAAAGTCAACATGACCATCGGAAAAATCAACGTGAAATCGGTTGAAAATATAATTGTTATTTGTTATAATATGCGTAGATCAAAATTTGGAGGTATAAAAATGGCAAGAGTAGCAATTGAAGATGACCAATTAATTATTAATATGCAAGGAGCAAGAAAATTTCTTGCATTAAAAAGTACATTATCAATTCCTTTAGACAATGTACAGGCTGTAACATCTTGTTTAAAATGGAAAGATGCTCCTGGAATATTTCAACCGCGTGCAGGCACTAACATCCCTAATACTTACTTTGGGGGAACATTCTGGCAAGATGGAAACAAAGTATTTTATGACCTTAGAAAGCAAGAAGATTCCGTTGTTATTACCTTAAACGATGAGGATTTTGAACATGTGATCATCGGCGTAGAAGATCCGAATGAAACAATTGAGTTAATTGAAAAAGCGATAATGAAAAAGGATTAAAGAAAAGCCAAACTTTTAACAATAGAAAAGCCAAAAGCGGCTGTGAAGTATCAGCCGCTTTTTTGCTTGCAAAGGTCTACTCGCAAAGGTCTACTCGCAAAGGTCTACTCGCAAAGGTCTACTCGCAAAGGTCTACTCGCGAAGGTCTACTCGCGAAGGTCTACTCGCGAAGGTCTACTCGCGAAGGTCTACTCGCGAAGGTCTACTCGCAAAGGTCTACTCGCAAAGGTCTATATAATAATCATGTCATTCTGATTCATGAAATCGCTTTCTTTGTTTTTCAGCTCTAAAATTGCTTCTAATTTTGATGGTGCGGTGATGTGGATAATGAAAACTATTCAGATGATAAAAATTTTATAAAAAGTCCCTTTGCATTTGAAGGGCGTTTATAAATTCTGATTCTGCACAGCAGTATAGATTTAACTATGCCAATGCTTTTTGGTTTGCACACTATTTATCTGTCACTCTAACGCCCAAAAGTAACAATATAACTAGTATAAAAATGACAATTGTCGATGTTAACAAATTCGTGATACTGCCGATACCTAGCGAAACGGTAACAACCACAATGACCAACCCGCGTATAAATAAAGCGGCCATAATTACCCAGCCGACAATTCGTACCTTTTCCATATTTTTTTGAAATGCCATCGCAATCAAAGCAATTCCAAATACTAACTGTTCTGCAATGATGATGAACCATTGATATGTAAAAACAGTTAGTGTACTACTATCAATATTTGAGTCATGTAAAACAGGTGATATTGTTTGTAAGCCATCCCATGTTTGAGTACCTGCAAATAATACGCATAATATTCCAACGACTAAGTAAAAATAATTTTTAACCATACCTTGATGTTTCATATATTTATCCTCCAAAATATAAATTTATCTATCTCCGAAACTCCAGCCCCTGATAAGCAACGGCGTGAGCACGTTTTTTCTAAACCTCCACTGACAAACCTGCTGTTCGACAAAAGGTTGACGAAATCTCCAACCCTCAAGAGTTTCATCACCACCCATCCACCTTTCAGCCCATTTTTCGGTAAAAGGATGATGAAATCCTCAACCTTCAAGAATTCCCAATATCTGATCTACCTTTTCGTCAAAAAATCGCAAAAAGGTAGACGAACCCAGTCAGCTAGTCAAAATCCCCAAGATTTAATCTCCCTTTTCGGCAAAAAATCGCAAAAAGGTAGAAAACTCCGGTCAGCTAGGTAAAATCCCCAATATTTTTTCTACCTTTTCGTCAAAAAATCCCAAAAAGGTAGACGAATCCCGGTCAGCTAGTCAAAATCCCCAATATTTTTTCTACCTTTTCGTCAAAAAATCCCAAAAAGGTAGAAAACTCCGGTCAGCTAAGTAAAATCCCCAATATTTTTTCTACCTTTTCGTCAAAAAATCCCAAAAAGGTAGAAAACTCCGGTCAGCAAAGCAAAATCCCCAATATTTGATCTACCTTTTCGTCAAAAAATCCCAAAAAGGTAGAAAACTCCGGTCAGCTAGTCAAAATCCCCAATATTTCGTCGACCTTTTCGT
>Ga0123355_10003353_pt1 | contig 22926 bp, 27 predicted proteins | sample TergutEmb28metaG_3_FD_89872 | JGI IMG/M metagenome (GOLD analysis project Ga0123355, IMG submission 89872) | Embiratermes neotenicus P1 segment gut microbial communities from Petit-Saut dam, French Guiana - Emb289 P1 | ecosystem: Host-associated > Arthropoda: Insects > Digestive system > Gut ... | reverse complement strand
TTATGCAGTGAAGTTCACTGCCCACCTTCCAGCTGAAAGCTTGTCATGCGAGACTACATTCAAGGACGAAGGGGGTGAGAGTGTTAGCCAACAGGTACAGTGCGTGGACCCGCAAGAAGACCATACTTTTCTCTGGCCATTATCTCCGTAACCGTTCCACTTTGGACTTAGGTGTTTTGGGTTATATCAGTATAGTTTAGCATAAGGAACACCCTCACGAAGTCTGGCACATTCCTCCTGGGACACCCTGTATATGTATGTATACATATTTATTAATTTTTTTTTCCTAATGAAAAGTTTGTGATTCGTATGCATTTTATATTATGTCTGTCTGTCCGTCTATGTACTTGTGTTACCGCTGCTCACATTGGATAGATTTTCACTAAATTTGATTTTGGAGACTTATAGTGCAATATGTTGGGAAACTCCCAGTTTGGTTACAATTGGACAAAATTATCAGGCATTTTATGTGAAGAACTAAGCACAGTTTGTTGTTGCCAGTGATATAAAATCACCATGAAAGTGCTGTCTTCAGGTGAAATGGTTTCAGGCTATTCGGATTGCCAAGGAGGCATAAACGTAAGAGGAACACAGCACAATGATACGTTACACATGCATTGCCTGTCTTGTTTAATTGCAGGATTGCTTGCCATTAAGTGGACAACATCCTAGCTGCGTAGTGACAAATAATCCTTCCAATTTTGCAGTACCTAGTCCTGCATTAAAAAAATGTATGTGTATCTGAATGATGCGATGAGAATTTGCAGGACTCCTCACACAAGGAACACTTCTGGATGTATGTTGTCTGTTGTCAGGGCACCACAACCGGACCTGTTCTGAGCCCTGTTAATTTCTCCTGATTAGTGGTTACCAGAAGTTCTTTTTACAGGTGCAAAATGACCACAGTGTGAGGCTGATCTCTTGCCTCCATGTATGTGTGAAGTTTGGAATATGTGGATTTTTCCTTCCATGTCTCCCTTTCCCGTATACTGTATCCCTCTACTGAGGTCATGGAAAGAAGTTCCTTTTATCTGCCTTCAGCTGTTATGCTTCCCCTCCCAGCATACTTCCCTTTGTCCCTTCCAGTTGTGTAATCAGTCCATTCACATGAATGTTAGTAGTGACAGCCATTGCTTGACAAGTGTTGTGAGTTGGTTGACATAGGCCAGGGGTGGTTGGAAGTGAATATGACAGAATGCAGAGAGTGGGAAGCCTGAAGTTATGTCATCACTACCATCCATGGAACTTCTTTCCATGACCTCAGTATGAGGAATTAATGTAGACCGTAGACTGTATTGTAGTGTGGCCAGTTCTTAATGCTAATCTTGTTGGCTGCTTTAGAGGCAAGACATGCAGACTCAGCAATAATGATAACTTTTCCAGGTTGAAGAGTTTAGTAACCGTGTAGCCCATTATTTTAAGTCCAAGGGTATAAAGCATGGAGACACAGTAGCATTGTTTATGGAATCCAAACCGGAGTATGTGTGTATATGGCTTGGCTTGTCAAAGATTGGCGCAGTCACGGCACTGATCAACTCCAATTTGCGACAGGCACCACTCATCCACAGCATCACAGTTTCCAATGCTTGTGCCATTATTTTTGGGTCTGAACTAGCCAGCGGTAAGTTTCCGGCATGTGTTGGCTTTCCATATTAGTAGTGCTGGACAGTGGCACGTCTAGGTTTTTTGATGTCTGGGGCAAGCATTCACACTGGCTACCCCAGACAGAAATTACAAACTTTAAAACTGTCACAACTGTTTATTAAATTCCCATTTATTTGTCTCAATGATTTAAATTTTGTTGAGTGTAGAAAATCAAATTTTTTCATTGCAGATATTCATTTTGCTGCCCATTGTGTCATGTCTTTGGACTCCGATGTTTAGTGCAGTCACACCACCCCCCACCTTAAGTACACCACTGGTGTTGAATCTTTTACTTTGAAAGATTGGCAACAGGCATTTATCAGGTTAAGGAATATTGTAGTTCCTGTTATCCAGCATAATGACACCTCATTGTTTCACACATATTGTGAGGAACTCCTGCCAATGCACCTTTGCTGTTTTGTGATGATCTCAAGCTTTTAGAAGGTGTATTCCAAATCACTGAAAATCTGTGCTGCTGTTCTGGAGAGCATTTACAAATAGGCCTAACTCTGTGTGGCACTGTATTTTACTGCATATTGCAGTCTTTTTCTCCTCTTCCTTCTCCCTCTCACTCTCTAGCCCTACAGTCCATTGTGGGCCTTGGCATCCAATAGTCTTCCTCCATTCCCTACGGTCTCTGACCATTGCCTGTCTGCTTTTGTTCCCATTATGTTTAAACCTTCATTTCCCTCATCCTTCCTTCTTTTCACTCTTCCTTCCATTGTAGCTAATGCAATTTGTTTTGACATTTGTTGGTTTTGCAGTCTTTCAGCATGACTATACTATCTTAGTCAGAGGGATTTTGGAAATTTTGCAGTATCTTTCTCTTGTAATATGTCCTGTTATCTGCTTGGTTGTTCTTATTTTCTAGCATTCTCCTCCATTTGCAGGTTCTTATATTTTCCTTACAATCTCTCATTCAAATATTCTGAGCACATTTGTTATTTCAGTCTGTACAACCTTGTTCTGTACCTTATTCGACTATGCATTTCAATATGTTCGTATCATCATTCGACATGGATATCAAGTTCACTTATTGCATTGTTCGTGCATACTATGTGAAATGCACTGATTTTAATTAAAGTAGTGAAATAAGGTAATAAAGAAGTTTGTTTAGACTGAAATATGTAATGAAATATGGTGATCAGAAGCATTATAACTTATAAGTATTTAGTTTTATATGGAACTCTGGTGTACTAGTGGATATGTAAACACTGCAGTGAAATTAGTGTTAAGTGAAGTTACGTTTACATTATGAATGATGGGGTTAGGGGTGTTATTTCACATGCCACTACTTCCAACAATTTTGTACTGACTTCTTTGGGTGTGTAGAACTTCAGATGGTACAGGATGATCTGAGTGAGCTGCCTCTATACCAGTATACATGTGATGGTCAGGAAAAGATGCTACACCCCAGTGCCGTTGATCTGTTGCCTGCACTTACTTCTGTTCGATCAGATCTACCACATGATGACTTGTCTCAGGTTTCGTGCTATGACAAGGTGCTCTACATCTATACGTCAGGAACTACGGGATTGCCAAAGGCTGCTGTGATTACACATATACGGTAGGTTCAGTGAAATGTCATGTAAGACTGCAACGTTCTGGGGTTACTTGTGTGTGGGGGGGAGTCACAGGCTTGTTAGCATCAGAGGCTATATGTATTAAATGTATTGTTCACTCTATAACAGACCTTGAAGGCCCAGAGATGAAGCAGAGGTGTAGCTCCAGTTGTTCTTTAATTTTGGTGCTAGCTGGGTGTGGGTGGTTAATGCCATATCCTGCCCACTTTATCCCTGGGAAAGAGACCTGGTAACCATTGCACGGAGGCTGGATGGCTGCTTCACCAGTCTGGTTGGGTGTGGGAAATCTCCCTCCAGTGGGATTCAATCCGCAGACTGTCCAGCCATTACCAAGTTGCTATACCAACTACACTATCCCGGCATAATTTGGTGGATATGTGTTGGAGGACCATGCTGCGTCCATCTTCACTGCTGAAAAATTTTTGGAAATGAAAACTATAGATCTTAATGGAGTGTGCGTTTTGTGTCATGTACCCATTGTTTTTGTTGGGGGTGGGGAAGGGGGTGTTGTAAACACAAGGTTTTGCTGTGCAGTACATACAGTGTTAGAGTAACCATACTGACCAATCAGCAACAGCATTGCCTGTACTACAGATTACAGTCTTCATGTCTCTCACACCATGTCATCTTGTAGATAGATACCAACACACTAGTAGGAATGTACAGTGTCTGTCTTCTGGCCTGAAGGGACTGGTACCAATTAGATGCTGATATCATTATGGGCACTGCTGGGCTGCAGCCCCTGCCCAATCCCCAAATCACAATTTAAAACAGATATTGTGCACATGATGATAGACTTTTTTTGTGATTAACCCTTCAGCTGATGTCACCCAATGACATTAGCCAATGACTAGTGCAATGGAATTTTGAAATATAAAATAAAGAACTTAAAATCTTAAACTAACTTAAAAAAGATTGAAACTTGTGATTGAAGTGTAGTGAGTGAGTCATTGAATATGTAATTTTATTTATATGTGTGTATATGAAGTTGCAAATAATATTATGTTACAGGTGTGTTTATGACATGATTTTTATAACATTGTTTTTAAAATTGAACCATATAACCTCATGGTCATCCCTCTGCCCAGTGACATATCCTGGATTTGCACCTGTGTCATTAGGTTACAGCAGATTGCAAGGAATGTGGCTGATCAGAACCACAGAAAAGGGAGAGGAGATTTCACAGTCTGGGCCAATACAAATCATGAAGCAGGAAGGTCAAACTGCCCTTCTCAGGTCCACAAGGAGTGCTGAAACCCTGAAGATGAAGGCAGTCTGTTCTTTGAAACACCATTATCAATCTGCATCAGCACAGTGTCAAAACTACAACAAAACCTGAACATTCCCTACTGAAAACCTGAAAACTTATAATCTTTGTAGTATATACAATTTAATAGTCTTGTCACTAGTAAATATTAAATAATGTCTTCTAAAATATGTCATATTGTTTGGTATATAGGAACCAGTTTTGTAGAGAGACTTGTTGCCTTCATCCTCAGGTTCTTAACATGCAGGCAGCAGGTTCCTTTTAAATGTCTGTACCTATCTACCAGACTACACGGTGTCACCCCAGAAGGTCATGGTTTTGTTGTCTGCAGGTACATGTTTATGGCTGTCGGGGTTCGTTGCATGCTGCGAATTAAGACTGACGACACATTTTACACACCGTTGCCCCTGTACCACACTGCTGGTGGTATGACTGGAGTGGGACAGGTCCTTCTGCATGGAGTTTCACTTGCTATTCGATCCAAGTTCTCGGCTTCCAACTTTTGGGCAGACTGCATTACATATGGTTGTACAGTGAGTGCCTTCACATTGTAGTACCTAGATATGTAACTGAGAGAAATAGGAAATGCATGTAGAATTTTGGTGAGAAAGGCTGTTGGAATATGGATATTGGGAAGACTGAATGTAGTGGTCAGGTGATGAATATTGCTGTATTGTATTTGGGAGAACCTGAAATTTGATTGTCAGCCTAGGGATTGGGTGTTCAAATTGAAGTTTTTGTGAGGCCAAGCCATCATGCATGTTGTTGGTCACTGGTCTCTCACAGTGAAGGCCTGGCTTCAGGTCCCAACCAGTGCATATGGGGTTTGTGGATAAGGTGGAACTGGGACAAGTTTTTCTCCAAGTACTTCAGTTTTCTCCTGTCATGACACCAATGCCCTGTGCTCATACATTCGTCTGTCACAGATGCTATATAATGTCGGCAATTGTCAGCATAGTTAAATAACATATGGAATAAATGTAGTTTGTCCTCAGTGTTTTCTGGCAAAACCTGAGAATGTACCATAAATTCTATCATGATGACATCCTTTCATATCATTTCTTAATTACTGTTCATATTCATTTGCCAAGAAATTTATTGTGCACTTAGAAAAAAGGATACAAAATTTTCCAGTGCCTTGACACTTTCTTCCCATTGAAATTACATGTGCAATGACTTGCCACTCATCATGTTATTTTATGTATATTGATTTAAAACTTTATTCTCATTGTCTAGATGTTTAATTTGGGAGTGGTAAAGAGCTAAAGCTAATGCCATCTTTTGACTACCTGACACATCTTGTGATGAAGTACCACAGGATTCTTTCAGAAAATTTACCTTCATGTTTTTAACATCGTAAACATACTTGAATTCACACGGTGGGTGCCCCACATAAATTCTTATCTGTGAAAGAGTTACTTTGAAAATCTGGTAATGGAGTATGCATTTAAGTTCATGTCCGGACCATAAGTAATGGCTTGTAAGTTGAGTATTTTTACCCAGATTATGTTCTCTTACCAGGTGGCACAGTATATTGGAGAAGTATGCCGTTACTTGCTGATGGTACCGGTGTGCCCTGAAGAGAAGCAACATAAAGTACGGCTCATGTATGGTAATGGGTTACGACCTCAGATTTGGGAGGCATTTGTTACCAGGTTTGGAATACAACAAATTGGAGAGTTCTATGGTGCAACAGAAGGGAACTCAAATATTGGTCAGTCTAATGTTTTATTTTATTTTTTTTTAATTTATTTATTACCATGGCAATGCTCATTAAGAAGTGAAGTGAGGACTGTCTTTTTCTTGGTTGTGGTGCTGTGTAGTGTGGTAGAAGTTTACCAACATTTCAGAGGGACATATGTTGTCTCCATCCACAGTGTCCTCTGTGCCACAGAAGATGATAATCTTCACACTCACCACAATGAGAACCTCAGATCTCAAAACGAACTCCCCCGAATGTCATTTGTTCAGTTTGGACAGTTCTATGAAAAATAATATTTTCTGTAGTTTTATATGTGTTTGTCAAATAGAGGAAGGACTATAGGAATTGAGGATAATTAAGTTTATGGTTTTCAGGATGTGATACCGTGTAGTTTGGTAGATAGGTACCAACATGCTCCATCTTCAGGGTGTCATGTTCTGTTACGCAGCAGATGGACTGATATAACAAACCCACACCATTGTTAAATAACGCAACAGAAGGAGGAGGCAGTAGGTTTCTCTGGAATTTTGTTTTCTGTCCACCAGAGTACGCGGAGTCACATCCCAGACCACAGCAGCCTTAATTATCCGCATTATGTGCTTACTTTAACCTTTGATTACTACATTTTAAAGAGTCCTGCCAGCGCTGTATTTCTGCTATTTGATGATGCTGTTTTCAAACAGGATTTTCCTGAAGTGAGCAACTAAAAGTTCTGCAACTTATGTACAGTGCTACATCAGGGTTCAGCAAATTCCTGGTACCAGATCACCATGGCACCTAGATAATATTTTATGGTATATAGAATTTCGGAATTATGTACTTTAAAGTCTGGGGGTTTTTTTTTTTTAAATTCTTGTTCGCCAAACACTTCATCACTAACCAGCTCACTGATTGCCATGAACAAATAGCCTTTACTGCCAGAATGAGTTCAGCACAATATGCAAAGCATAGTTGGAACTCTTAAGCATTTTGCTGTGGCTGGAACAGAAATGCAATGCGATCGATAGGTAGTGTTGCTTGTGGGGGTTAGGTGGTCCATGTTATTCTCAGATTAATTTTGTTTTTATTGTCATGTTGAATAAGGTGTTCTGATGTGAGAAGTTTTATCTCATTGTCTTTGAACTTATTTTTATAACTTTCATCTTGATTTTACATGATTTTTGGGATGGTTTCAATAAATAAATTTTGCGAAACCTGGTATCATTTCAGACGAACATTCTCATTGGGTAGGAATATCCTGAGACTTATAACACGTGCGCGTGCGTGCACACACACGCACACACACACCATATGAGCAAGAACAGTAGTGGAAGGTTTAAGTTTGCTAGTTATTACAACATAAATTCACAGAAGAATAAAATGTCTGGTTACTTCAATTTTTGAGCTGGTGCCTGTACTTCAAGATGATTTACCATGCCCTGGAGTGTGTTACTTTGTTAGTGTGATTAATTTTACCCAGGTAATTTGCATGAAGATGAAGCAGGTGCAACCATTTATCGGCCTCCCTTGGTACTTCATGTTATTGAGTGCAAGGAAATGGGGGGTGGGGGGACTGGAATTATTTAGCAGATGACCATAGAATGTCTAATAGTGACAGTTTTGAGGTTAGACAGCCCATTGTACTATAATGTAATTGTTGTGCAAATAAACAGTCAACACAATTAAATATGTATCATTTAACGCTTCGTAGATGTTTCTAGCATGACTAGCAAGGACAGTTTTTAGGTTAGACATGCTGTTTGCTTTTATGCAATTATTATGTAAACAAACAACCAATACTTGGTTGCCCTTGGCTTTATTTACGTAATAATTTGATGCATATTGCACCAGAAAGGTTACAGAACAAACACGGTGAATCTGAAATACTGACAGGCTGCTTCAAACTAACAAGTTTGTTTGTTCACTTTACAGTGAATATAGATAGCACAGTTGGGGCTGTGGGATTTGTGCCTCGTTACGCATTGTGGGTGTATCCTATAGCACTGATTCATGTTAATGAGACAACTGGTGAACCAATTCGTGGAGAGGATGGGCTCTGCATACGTTGCAAACCAGGTAAATTATAAGTCAGTTTCTGACCATGCTTGTTGCCTTGTTTGTTGCATGCAAATGAAATATCTCTGTTGCTGTCATTTTTATTTATCCATTGGTTGTATTAAAACCCAATGATTTCATTCACTTAGCCCTAACATGGCAAGGAGATAAAGGAGAGATAATGGCAGATGAAGAATGACCCACTAAAAGCATTATAAGAGACCATTTCTAAATAGGAATATTAAGAATTTTAACTCTATGTGGCTAGAAATATGATAAGTCATTCTATTAATCTGATTTTAAGTATCCAGTATAAATTAATCTTTTTATGAAACATTTATCTTTCCATTTTTAGAGTGAACTCATGTTTTAATAACCAAGTAGTAATGTGAATGGCTGCAGAGTTTGTGGATGTGGCTATGAACGAATGGTACCTTTGTATGTTCTGAGCACAACTCAGGGTGAACTTGGGCTGTCCCAGATAATGGAGAAGGGTGTTTCCCACTCAGGTTTCATCAGTTCTGAAGTCAGGTGTTACTCATACATGTATTGTTGTATTTACCAAGATAACACTTATGTCATGGGCAAAGATTATGTGTGTGTTCGTGTGTGCATGTGTGCCCATGTGTGTGGGTGCTTTGTGTGTGTGTGTGTGTGTGTGTGTGTGTGTGTGAGTGAGTGAGTGAGTAATAAATTGTTGAGATACATCAAACATTTTAATTCTTGCACTATGTCTTCAGCCAAGATTTGATAAATTATTATGAAACTTTTAATTAATATTTCTGTAATTTTCTGTTATTTATTTTTAACCCTTCCAATCTTCTTATTCATTTGAATGGTATTTTAAAATTATGTTCATACATCAAAATAAACACGTAAGTCTCCATTACAATGACCAGATGGTTAGTTAATGTTAAGGTATATAAACAGGTTCTGTGAATTTGAAGAAAGCAGCCATAATGAGTGGGTGACTGATTCAACTTAGAAGTACAGTAAAATGCGAATGTTATGTTTTTGTATGTGGCATCTAAAATGGCATATGATCTGGGAAAGCATAAAATCTGGGGAACATTGTTCTTGTGGGCATTTGACCGGAACTATACAGGATGTGAATAAATTGCAGAAAACCAAAATGCAACAATATAAAATGGGGGTCTTACTATATTTGCAGTCTTCCAGACAGTACGGAACAAGGACGTGCGAAACATCTGAATACTTTATTCAGGTCTTCTGGGATGTGACACTTTGCCTTGCATGAGTAGCTTGTGGCATTTTGAAGGATTGCAGTATCTTCATCTTTTGGATCAAGCATGCCAAGAAGAGTACTTGACCCCAAATGTGAAGATATCAAGATTCTTCAAAACGTTGGGAACTACTCGCCAAATAATGTGGTATCACGTCCCTAAAGACTTTGACCTTCAGCAACATTGCTGTGAGAACCCCATACATTGTGTCCAGATATTAAATTGAACTAAACAGGGCTGTTTTCCAGAACCTGGATTACAAATTTGTACATATGTAAGGAACATCACTGTTGAAATTTGGAGTGTCTCATCATGGTGAGTATCGAGGCTGCAGTCTTCTTGGATGTGGTGCGTGGTTTGGTATGCAGTAGTTGCCAGTTTTCCCTTGCTGATGGCAGGTACCGTTTTACCCCCCACTCAACCAAATTTGAAGTACTCTACTGTCCCAGCATTTGCAAGGAGGGAATGAGGAAAACTAAAAGTGCCCTGCATTACTGTGGGCCATGATTGGAATCTGGGAACACTAGAACACACAGTACCACCCTGTTGTAGTGTTTTGCCTGAAGATGGAAAATTACAGTTTGTTCAGAATAATGCCAAACTGGCATAGAGTAGAAACAAGACTCAGTAAAGTTACATAAATGAATGTTCTATGCTCTTTGTTTATGAAAGTGTTTCACCTGTTGTGGGGGAATCTCTTTCAGACTGCACATGACCCTGGTACCAGAAACTCTGTTCTGTCCACATTTTCTGCTTTTCCCTTTTACTGAGGTAATTTTTTTTTTTTCTGTTTTACTTATGTTTTGTTCACATGTCTGCTTTGCATAGCATTTGTTCTTTTCTTTCTGAAACCACAACTTTATCTCGGTCTTATCCCTTCATAAGCATATCCTATTTATAAAGTCAAAAAGCAGCATTGTTAAGTTCTTAGTAAGCTGCTGTCTACTGTAAATCATTGTGTAGTAGCAGAAGACATGTGATACAAAAGAAAGTAGTGTTATATTTGAACACAAATGAGGCTGTCAGGGGTTTCTTTGCAGATGTATCTGTATATTGATTGTAAAGGAGGTGTACAGAATGCTGTAAGATATGCTTAAGGAGTTTGAGTGGTTTTTTTCTCCATTGGTAGGCTTAGCATTGTCATTGGTGATGCTGACAGTGTGAATCTCTGATATGTCATATGTCATGAAGCTTTCATTATGACAGCATTCAGTAAGATATTGTTAGCCTGACAGGCATGTCAAGTTCAAAGTGGCCAAGACTGATTTGAACAACTTGATGTGGCTGTCATGCTGAGTAGGTATTATCCAACCTTGACATGTTGGTAGATGGCTTTGCCACTGAGCAGCTGATTGCCTTACAAGATATCTGCATGTTATTTTCTGCTTGTTTGCTTTCTTTGTGTTTGCTGACTGTTAGTTTGATTACCCAGGCTACTACTAATGTGTGTGATGTGTGATGTGTTTCATACTTCTATCCTCATATCCTGTAACATGTGAGAAGTTGTGTTGGTTTTCATTAGGCATTCTTTACAAAGTAATGAGAAGAACACTTTAGGTGGAGGCCACACCCGTTTCCATCTGTGACCTGGTATCACTGACTGAACTGTTTGCCACATCTCATGAAGTTTGGTATAGGAGCTCATAACAAATAGTTGTCAAATAAGCATGATTTTTGTAAGAATAGGCACCAATGTAATGCCATTGAACCTTTTTTTGACTTTCACACATTAGTTCATTGAAAGCCGTGCTTTACTTAAGGAAATAAATGAATTCTTGTCTGTTCTTCACACATTTGTTGTCAGATTTGGATGAAATTTGGTACAGAGGCATGCACATAATACTGTCGATCGATTCCGAGGCACATAAAAGTCAGCACAGGGAAGGCTGTACTTTTCTTATGGTCATAAATAAAATGATTCATACATGTACTGTAAAACTGTGTGACATTTTGATAATAAAGAATGCTTTAGGGTAAAGTCTGTGTAATACAGCAGGAAGTACACCATTTGCAGTATCACTGGGTTGGTGAATGACGAACAGTTCGTGTTGTAGATATGAATTGTCACATGTCATGATGTATACTTGCTGCCATTGTTTGCACAGGTTCCATCCCTTCAACCGTGGTGCATGTCAAAATAAAAAATGGTGGAAGTCATAGATATGGCATGCAAGTGTAATTAATGGTGGTACTTAATACAAGCTTTGTGTCACTGTATGTGGTATGGACATGTCTTTATACATACAGTGAGGTTTATATTGAAGGCGTCCTGCATAGACAGTTTGGTGTTATAAAGAATGACTCTTGTTATTTTGGGCTTTATTAAATAAACAAGTTTAATCTTGACCACTTTGTGCACTGTGGCATAAGCAGTCTTGTTTCAGAGGTTTAATTCTTATTCTCTTTCTGTATTTGTGATATTGTGCTAGTATTAATGTCACATTCATTGAAGGTTCAGATCTTGCTGGAATATAACACTGTGTCAATGGGCAAGTACATTTTTAGGGCCTTAATATTCAGGGTTAAGCAGTTCAAGATGACTGTATGACCCTGAAGATGAAGACCTTCAAATTTGACATCAGAGGACCGTGCATCATGATATATTCTTATAATGAAAGCCAACGAAGTGCACTATTTCTCAGATTTGTTTGATAAAGTACTCTACATGTTTCGGACAGGTCCACTGTCCATCATCAGGAGTATCTCAACACTGTATACATGCAGTAGGTATTTGTCATTCTAGTTCTGTTGGCGTCTGCTAGTGTGGTTCTGACCATGCTAGCAGACGCCAACAGAACTAGCATGACGAATACTTATTGCTTGTATGCAGTGTTGAGATACTCCTGATGATGGACAGTGGACCTGTCCGAAACATGTAGAGTACTTTATCAAACAAATCTGAGAAATAATGCATCTCATTGGCTTTCAATATAAGAACCCTGCAGTTGTTTGAAATGTCAGGAACTGTTCACCCAATGACTCAGCATCATGTCACAAGAGACTTGAATCTGCAGCAGTGCCACTGTGAGAACCCCAAATCTCATGCATAATTATCCTTTGTGGTTCCAGGCTATATTATATGGAATAACAGAGGTATATGTTTGTTTGTATATTCACAGGAGAGCCAGGTGTTTTAGTGGGGAAGATTGAACCTCAGAATCCAACACGTTCTTTCAGTGGCTATGCAGACAGAAAGGAATCAAAAAAGAAAGTTATTTATGATGTGTTTGCACATGGTGATCAGGGGTTTAACTCAGGTAAGCTGACATAACTCAAGTGATATTATTAGAGTGGCCATGTTAGGTGGCGGGTACATATGAAGAGATGGACAGGGATACGTGGATTTTAATTCAGAAGTCTTTTGGAAAGTGGTCACTGTGTAGCTCAAGAAGGAAATAGGTGAATTAATTAATTGTTAGTGACGGATTTTGATGAAATGAACTTGATTGAAGTGACACGGATTTATATTCATAGGTAGGCTTTGTCATTAGTATTGTTGAACTGTCATGTTTTGTTATGCATATAGTTCACTTTTTCCTTACTTTTTTACTTTACTTCATAGTTTTACACACTACAAACTTGCCTGCACACATGGGTGAGAAGAGGAGAGATGCATACAGGGTGTTGATGGGGAAACCTGAATGAAATAGACATTTTGGAAAATGTAGGTGTAGGTGGGAGAGTAATATGAAGAATGGATTGCGATGGTTTTAACTGGTTCATCTGGCTATGGATGAGGACCAGTGTTGAACTCTTGCAAAATGAGAAACAAACCTTTGGATTCCATAAACAAATGAAGTTTTTGGCCATCTGAAGAAGCATCAGCTTGTCAAGCAGGACTCTGCCCTCTGGAGTTAGTTTAGGGGAGTACTGCAAGAAGAAATACAAAATTCCTGCCATCTGTTTTTTTTTTTATATGTGATCCACTAGGTAATGTGTCAAAGAATGTAAAGAGCAACAGTAGAATGCCAACAAGTGATTGTAAAATAGTGGGAAATTCGTAAAGTTGGTGGCAGAATGCTGCAAACAGAATAGGAAAGGGGTGTGCTATTTATGTTATGTCTTTCAGTTGAAGTTTATTTGGTTAGTTGAATTAAATTGTTTATTTTAAATTAGTTTAGTTAATTTGCTGAAGACATTTAAATTAATTATTTCAATTAATGTTTTGATAATTTTTTAATTTTTATGCTTAGCACAAAAGTAATGTTCAAGTTGTCTCTGCCCACACCATGATGGCATATAGGGGAAGAAAACTTTTTATAGCCCCACTCGTTTTGTAATTTTGGCAGTAGATGGAGGCAAGTGGTCAACATCACACACTTGCCATTTTACCAATGGGGGAAGAGCCCCCTTTACCCATTGCATGGGAGGCTGATTGGGCCCCAGAGTCATTCTGGACAATTTGGAAAAGAGAAAAATATCTAGTCTCTGCTGGGATTCAAACCCTTTATCACTTAGTATAATCACAGTATCAATACGCTGTCCTGGCTCCCTGTTATGCTCAATACATATAAAATTAATCAAAATATTTCAAAATAAATTATTTGTAGGTACCACCTGATTGCTTTGTATGAGCATACTGCATTAGTCATTCAGTAATTGAATTATTTGAAGTTTCATCCCCTTATAACATTTCATGTTTTCATGTTGGTGATTATTGAGATTGTAGTCTTGTACGTTGTGACGCAGATTAAACTCTTGGCCTATACTTCATACTTTAGTGCTATTTATTGGCTTTTGTTTAAGTTTTAGACTTCATTAGGAGAAAATATCTTTTCTGATTTCAAACCCAGTTGCTTCTTGCATGTGTTGGCTAGCTTTGACAGTGATGGAATTCAGTATGAGCTGTCAAGGTGGTGGTGGTGGTGGTGTATGACACAGCAGCCTAGTATTGGGTCTTGCCCTCCTGTTTGTTAGGTTTTGGGATGTGATGTACGGGGAGAGGTTGTCAACCACTCACCCAACCCTCTACCTGGAGGACCAAGTCTCTGTTTTTATGCCCCCTCAGAGACAGGGAAGACCAGATATAACCCTAGGCATTGGGTAATTTGGTACCTTGGGGGTGCTACTTTGACTGCTCACAATAATTGTAAGCTCCGATTGGTTGCTGTTAAGGTCCTTTGCATTTATTTTGTTCATACATAATTGAAATTATGGACAAACTTTATTACTTTGCAGTGACTGAGGCCACATTAACAGTTGTTGGATTTTGTATGTACCATATGATAGAAATTCAGCTTACAGTGTCCTGGAGTACCCTCCATAGCTATTCCTACTTTGATGTAGTGGTAGGGCTTGCATGGCCAAATGACCCTGAGAGCTATGCTAGCAGTGGCATAGCTACTGGTAGGGCCTCCCATGCCAGATATGTCAAAGGTGATGACCCAGACTAAAAGACATACCCAGATTGGGGGTTGGGCATGCAGCTCATGATCCCACCTTGTAAAAAACATTACTGTCGCGTAACCTGAAGAGGAGGTCAGGTCCCACCCGGGGATATAGAGCCAGTGGAAGACAGAGAAGCAGTCTCCTAGGATGTGATGTCATATAGTTTGATATATGGGGGTTACTGTATCAGGGGAACCTGATGTGTCCATCTTAAGTTTGCACAGAAGTCAGAGACTCAAGGTTCTTCTGAAACTAAACAGCTCAGATGTCACATCCCATAAGATCCTACTCTTAATATTTGTCACATTTGAATGTCAAATATACTGCATTATTTGTTTGTGACTAGTGCTTAATTGTATAATCAGGGATAACAGATTCTTTTACTGTGGCTTGCACATCGGGTGAATGTTCTTATAGCTTGATGGTTGGTCATGGTAGGTGGTCAAGAATATTCACTGTACATAAGTGACTTGTTGGAATGTGATGCTGCACATTCTGTTGTAATATAAACGATAAAGTTTTGTGGCAGTCTTGGTTGGTGCACATACACCATAAAAACTGGTTTCAAGCTGGACATTGTCTTAGTGTGAACAAAATTATGGTAAAAGAAATTATGCTGTATTTTCACGTGTAATACATTCTAGATCAGCAGTAAATAGGTCAAGATGATTTGGCAGATTGATATGTCTTTGTATGTATTAGGTGACATTCTGGTGATGGATGAGCTGGGTTATTTCTACTTCAGGGATAGGACTGGTGATACATTCAGGTATGTATTTAATTTCCCCTACTTTACACTGTGTGACAACAATGGGATCTCAGTTTTTATTTTTCCTTCTTGGTGAGTGGCACCTAGAAGAGACACAGGTGGAACCTTAGTATTATGTAAATTACACCAGCTTTGTGCCACAGTACTTTCGTGGCTTGTGGCCAGAATCCGTCTGGCCGGATGGTGCACTGTTTCAGCATTCATATGATTCACTGCATGGTGCAATACCATGTGGTGCCAGTCATGCCAAATGTTAAGGTTTGGTAACTAGAAGCAATAACATCTTTGACAAGTTACCTTCACGGATGGTCAATGACACATAAATGAGTGTTAGAGAAATAGTTCAGAGGTGTGTGGAACTGGCTGAGAATGTCAAATGACAGGCTTTGATGTTAATGTTGGTGAGCCTTTGAGTTCTCTTAGTGCTGACATAATGTAGCCTAAGTGACAGATTCTTCATTTTACAATGAAATGTGTGTTTATGTACAGATGGAAGGGAGAGAATGTTTCTACGACAGAGGTGGAGGCTATTGTCAGCAATGTAGCAGGATTTAAGGATGCAGTGGTTTATGGTGTGGAGGTAATGTCATCATGCTTGTTGCACATGTGTTTGTCCCATTAATAAAAGATAAAGTGCAAGGTTTCGGTAATTGTACGCAGTCTGGAGGAACGTACGTCAAGAAGTCAGAAGATGCATGCATAACGTAACCATCACCTCTCTTTGGATCCTGTAATATTTGATCATAATGCTTTTGCTAGGCTACAGAGACGTTGCAAACTACTGCAAGTTTGAATTTTCAGAACATAGAATTTAAATGATGGACAGTTCAATTTTCATTTTCTTAATTCATGTGTGTGTCCAGAACGTGACAGGGGCCGCTGGGAGCAGGGATTTGGTTGTGGTACACACACACATAGAACAATATTAAAATTACTTGACATTTATCACTTTCACATGTCATGAAGGTTCAGTCGGCATTTCTGTGACTGTTACATGTATATATGAGATTTGTTCAAATAGTATCCGGATTGGAATTGTAGTGGTTGTTCACTGGGTGGAATGGGTTTGCAACCAGTCTTGACATGTTCGCACATGTCTTAGCAACTCATGACACAAGTAGCAAGTGGCTGTGTTTGCTCAGTTGGCTGTAGTAGGTTGTGGAAATAACACATGCATTTATGTCATAACGATTTTTATGATGTGTGAAAGTACTGAACAACGCATTTGCATCAAGTTTTGTTTTAAAATCAGAAAAACCGCAACGGAAACGTATCAATTATTGCAGCAAGCATACGTTGAAGATGCAATGAGTCATACACAAGTGTTTGGTTCTGTCGATTTAAAAAGGGTAGAACCTCCATTGAAAGTGACCCCCGCTTGGTACAACCGTCAACATCGAGAAATGAGTAAATGACTGCTAAAGTTAGAATAGTAGGTCACAATAACAGGAGATTGACAGTACGAGAGATAGCGTACGACTGTGGGATCTCCGTGGGCTCATGCAATGCAATTTTGACTGACGATCTGCACATGAAACGTGTGTGCCCGAAGTTTGTGCCACATTTGCTGACAGATGACCAACATGAGCAACGTCAGACAATCGCCTGTGATTTGTTTGAGCGTTCATGTGAAGACATGCAGTTTCTTAAGAACACTGTGACAGGTGATGAGTCCTGGGTCTATGGGTATGACCCGGAGACAAAACAGCAATCGTCACAGTGGAAGGGTCCCACGTCTCCGCAACCAAAGAAGGGGCGCCAGGTGCGAAGCAAAACAAAGGTCATGTTACTGGCATTTTTTGATTCCGAGGGTATCATACACCACGAGTACGCTCCCGACGGGCAAACAATTAACAAGGAATTCTACGTGGAGGTCTTGCAACATTTGTGTGAATCATTTCGCCGAAAAGACTGGAAAAATAGTGGGATGGTGAACGGATCCTGCACCTTGACAATGTGCCCGCACACGCTTCACATCTTGTGCAGCAGTTTTTGACCAAACATGGCACCGCTCAGTTGCAGCAGTTGCCATACTCACCAAATCTTGTACCATGTGACTTTTTCCTATTCCCAAGGCTTAAGAAAGTTCTGAAAGGACACTGATTTGAGGCAACGGAGGACATGAAACAAAATTTGACAAAGACACTATTAGACATCCCAAAAGAGGAGTTCACAAAATGCTTCCAACAATGGCAGAAACGTTGGGCGAAGTGTGTAGCTGCGGAAGGGAACTATGTTGAAGACAGTTAGGGTTAAAACCCTGTAAGCCTTAGCTACTTCATGTACTGTGGTCAGTCTGGATACTTTTTGAACAAACCTCATACTCTAAGTGAGCAGCAGTTGTAGTAGGTTGTATATGGGGATGCCATTGGACATGGGAAATGAGAAGATCATTATTTGTGATAACTTGTAACAGGCTAACGGAGCATATTGTTGGTGGCAGACAGAGACGTATAGAACGTTTGGCAATTGTGATTACAGGTGCCAAATGGTGAAGGTCGTGCTGGGATGGCAGCGATTGTAGACACAGATAATACTCTGGATCTTGTCACATTTGTGAAGGGAGTGCAAGCAATCCTACCATCATATGCTTGTCCTTTGTTTGTCCGAGTTCTCTCACAGTTACCGATGACAGGTAAGAATTTTTCATGTGTTTGATGCAGACATATTGTGGGCAGGAGTTATAGGTCTTCAGTCCGATCATACTGTCACATGGTGCACCCCCTTTGTCAGAAAGGAGTTCCTGGTGACTGAGTTATGGTGGGTATAATCATCACATATGGCATAGAAAAGGTGTCGTTAAATTCTAGAATATTCAGTCACTGCAGTTTGACATGGCGTGGAAGAAGTGTTACTGTATAACTGTGGAAGATACACCTTCGTAATTGTTACATCTGGTGCTGAAACAAACCTTGTGGAATAGCATAAATGGGAAGCAACTGTTAGCTTCATAAGAACTCTGTTACGTGCAATTAGTTAGTAGACAGAGTTCCACTATTAATTTATGGTGGTTTAAAAATTATATCCGATGTAGTAGATATGTGACATTATCTGGTTTGGTAGATAGGTTCTCCTGAAATATTGGTCCCTGTCTACCAAACTGCATAATGTTGCATCCCAGAAGCTGTTCATAATCACAGCTATGAACGCCTCAAATCCCAGTCACTGGAGTAGGTCATTATGAACACCTGTAATTAATGACTGAAATATCTTCTGCAGGCACATTCAAGCTCAAGAAACAGGATCTTCAAGTTGAAGGCTTCAATCCACATCATATCAACGACCAGCTATATTTCTTGATGGGTGGACAGTATGTTCCTCTCACAGGAGAGCTGTATGATGATATAATAAATGGCAGACTTCGTCTGTAGACTCATGACATTTCCAGATTACGCAGGGGACCAACTTTTGCACTGATCGTAAAGTATAAGTCTGTAAATATGGTTGTACTGTACAACAGTAAGCACAAATTAGTGAACAGAAATAGTTGCAGGCATCCAGTTGTGCTTTTGTTCTTTCAGTAAGTTCCTGCCCTGTTTTATTACATGCATTAATTATGTCATCTCTTAGCGTTGTTTCCGCTTCAAAAACTATCCTTCTTTGTCAAAATATGACCACTGGAAGGATAGTTTGATGAATTTTTGACCATATTTGAATGTAGTAATGTTTACATTTCAGTCGTGTGCTTGGAATTGAGGACAGCTATTTGTGAATTTCAAGTTTCAGGTCGGCTGGTGCATGATGCTGTGTTGTTGGATGAGGGTTTTGTGAGGGGTGTGAAGGATCCTAGTAGGTGCAGCCATCTTCAGTTGTTAAGCAGTCGGAGAAGACTTGGACTACTTAAGCCTTGACGATGAAGGTAATATGATCCTTCAGAACAGCAGGAACCACTCACCCAACAGCTCAGCGTCATGTGCACCTAAAATGTCGAATAACTGATCTCGTCCTACGGTTACAGTTGCACAGATTTTGAAATTGCTTACTCCATGCATTTTAATGAACTTATTGCATTTCAGTAAACCAGCTAAATGTGCATATAACATACACAATAGTATAGTCTGTTTATCACCCTAACATGTTTTGGCAATACTGTGTCATTCAAAGGGGGGTTAAATAAAATGTGCGGGATTAACCATCTAACAGATATTAAAATTTGGTGTAAGAACTCCCTGCAGATGGCACAGTAGTGCCAAAACATGGTGCAGTGATAAGACTGTACTGTTGTGTATGTTGTATGTGCAGTTTAGTTAAAGAAAGTGAATTGCACTGAGGTCACAAGGCTGAGTTGTCAATTACTATAAGAACAATGAGCTCTCTCATGACCTAGGCAGTTGTTGCCATTACATCACTGTGGGAGGCCCAGTTTGAATCCCAGGTCAATCCATGGTGGACACAGTGGTAATGGGACAGGCTCTTCAAACATGGTAGGGAACATACGTATTATGTACCGCTGTGGTGTATTCTGATGTTTGATTTTTATTAATGCATGTGTCAGTTGAGCAGTTTTGTTTGCACAATTTTTGCAGCTCAGTGGGAGGTGTGTGTTAATAGTGGACATGGAAATGCAAGCAGTAAGTTATATTTTCGACTGCTAAGTGACATGCTGCTGTCAGCAGCATCAAACATAAGTATGTCTTAGTACAAAATGCCTGAAATTTTTGTCCTGATTGAACCAAAATTAGATCTTCTTGACAGGTTTTTAGCTAAGCTTTCAGTGTAAAATTTCACTGTCGTCCTTTCAGTGGAAGTTGAGTTGGTTGAGTGGGTCGACAGCTGGGCAGACTTGATGAAGCGTGTAGGTGTTTCTGCAGCTTTGTGAACAAAGATTATAGATTTTCTGTGCAAATATATTACATTCACAATGGCTTAATACCATCTTGTTGCACTATATTATTTATTTATTTATTTATTGGTTAGCTGTCTGACATGTTTTGGCCTGACGTACTAGGCCATCTTGAGGAAGAATTCTATAATATACAGTGTTGTTTCAACTTAACTGTTAAAATTTCACATATGATTAAAATCGATGTTGTAGTAAATTATGGTTACAATACAATAAAATTATAATTGGTACCGTATACAATACATTATAACTATAATTTTCCCTGCTGTTTTGTATGGGCATGAAACTTGGAAGCTCACACTGAGGGTGCTTGAGATAGGGTGCTGAGGAGAATATTTTGGCCTAAGAGGGACAAGGTAAGAGAGGAGTGGAAAAAACTTCATAATGACAAGTTTATTGATTTGTACTCTTCACCCAATATTGATCAGTTGATAAAATCAAGAATAATGAGATGGGCAGGGCATGTAGCATATATGGGGGAGGCGTATACAATATTTTGGTGGGGAAACCAGAGCAAAAGAGACCACGTGGAAGACCCAGGCATAGGTGGGAGGATAATATTAAGACGGATCTTCAGGAAGTGGGGTAAGCATGCGCTAAAATTTAAATGCCCACATCCTTCTTTAAAGGTTAATGGAGATTTTACATGGATTGCACTGGGATTAAGCCTGAGCCTCTTACAGTGAGAACAGTGAGTTTAAAAATGTTTGATTTTGTACTGCAAAAGTATTGAACGTTTTGAACTCTCTGTCTGCTTTGTTTCTTACGTTCTGTGTCAACCCCCAATTTTAATTGCAGAGTCACTTATTTACACTTTTCAAGGAAGAGTTTCTTGGGGTGTCAGTGTTGACAAATGGCTGAAACATATAAGAAAGAAATATTTAACAAAATACTAGGTAGCATGTACCTAAATTGTTGTTTTTGAAATTGTAGTATTATTTTATTAAAATTTTATATTTGGATGTTTGCAGCATTTTGTGTGTATGTCTTTTGCTGTGAGGGAGGAATGGATTGTTTCAGAGTATGCACAGAGGTCCAGGCTGTATTTGGTACATGATATCTTTTGTAACTTTAACTGGCACAAGCTTGGTATAGGCCAAGAGAAACACGAATTCATAACCTCACATTATTTTAACCCTGTAAAGTTACAACAGATAATACGTGACACATTGAAGGTGGGAAGGGGCACACTTTGGATCAGTTGGTAAAGGCTTTGAATATCATAATGTTTTTGCTATAAGATGTGTTTTGTTGTTATAGGAGGATCAGAAAAATGTTTTGGTTTGCTAGAAGTTCCTTTAGGTTGACATCTGCTAGTAATGGTTTAAAGAGTGCATAGGATGGGGGAATTTAGTTCCTCTGGGAACGTGGTGCTTCAACAGAGCCTGCGCAGCATGTGTGGAATGTCCCTGGCTATATGGATAATGACCCTGTCATATTATGTGCACCGCATTCTGAAGTACAGGAATACCTCTTACACATTTACATCCTTTTTTGATATTGACTGTAAAAATATTGTTTAATGGTATAAACTTTTTCAGACATTCACTGCACATTTGCAGTTGCATACTGCATTATCAGCAAGTATCTTGTCAAGTCTGTCCGGTACCATGTCCAAATACCAATGCACCTTGGAGACTCTTTCTGTACCTTAGTTTCTGCTAGTATATTGTTTCTTTCACAGATGGCAGTGATATGCTGATCTGTGATATTGAACCAAGGATTAGAGTATGTAATGATATTTATGAAAGACATTGCCATTTAAATACAGGTGTGAGAGCAGACAGGGTGCCATGTAAGAAGTCTTCCAAGGAGGTTAGATGTTTCCACAGTTGTGGCGTTGAGGTTTCAGGTCTTCTGGGATGTGGTGCTGTGTTGTTATTTCCTGATGTTTTGTAGGAATGTATCTAAACTTTTTGAGGGCTGCAAGATTAATTCTTCGTGGACCACTCAGCAATTGAAGATGAAGGTGTTGCATTCCTACGGAACATCAAGAAGTGCTAACTTATCGACACAATGTCACGGGAATCCTCATCTCCTCCAGAAATTAACACTATCAGCACAGAAGCAGTAAGAAATATCTGCGACATGTATGTGTACTGTCACCTGTTGAGCTACTTTGTTATGGATCATACCTATTTTGAAATTCATAATTATGAGAAATATTAATTATTCTAAATATGTTAATAATATCCTGGGTTACTGTTAAAATTTCTGTGCCAGTTCATTTCTGCATGTATCATTAATACAATTAATTTGATACTGGTAATATATGAAATAAATTTGTTGAGTTTACACTTGTGTTTTACTGAATGTTATTTGAGTTTTGATTAGTTAACCTTTAGCGTACTATTGTGTACTTTTGGACGAGTGACTAGTATATTTGAAGTCTTCCAATGGGTCCTTTTGGGCGAGGTAAAAGTGTCAACACTGAAGGTCCACTATGTGTCTC
>Ga0123355_10003352_pt1 | contig 22927 bp, 21 predicted proteins | sample TergutEmb28metaG_3_FD_89872 | JGI IMG/M metagenome (GOLD analysis project Ga0123355, IMG submission 89872) | Embiratermes neotenicus P1 segment gut microbial communities from Petit-Saut dam, French Guiana - Emb289 P1 | ecosystem: Host-associated > Arthropoda: Insects > Digestive system > Gut ... | reverse complement strand
GTTGCTTTTGCCCGCCGCGGCCGCCAAAACGATCTGGCACCGTTGCACCAAACCATGGGCGGTCGAGGGCGAGCGTACGAGGCGGTCCAGCGTGGCTTGGGTCACCGGATCCAGCGATACCGCTGGGGCGGCCCTCGGCATGGGACCCACTGTAACCGAAGGCTAGCAATAATACAAGTAATTATTGGGACGATGTACTAGTTGGTTAGCGCTCAACTTTTGACTGCTTTCGATCCGTTTCACATCGCAACGTTTCTTGCAACAGTTAGCGTTTCTCGGAAGGCAGGGCCGCAACGGCTGCTCGGTATTGTTCCGGATCGAAAACAAATGGGCCAAACCCTGAGTAGTCGCGGTCCTTGCGGTGTGGTTGTTCAAAGTTCAAAGGAGTCCCACACTACGAATTCAACCTCGGTTCTAACACGTGCTATCAATGGCCAGCATCCAACTTCACCACAGTGGCAGCCCAACAGGTAAACACGGTCAATTTGAACCGACTATGCAATCGGCGCATTCCGTACGAAGCAAAGTTTTAACACTCTCGTGGATTTCGTCTCGGATCGCACGCACCTGCTCTATAGGCTGTCCCTTCGGGTCTGGTATCTCCCAATCAACGCGCTTCAATCCGGGAATGTATGGACAGGCTTCCCCGCAACCCATGGTCACCAATACGGATGCGCCGCTGGCAAGCTCCTCAGTCAACTTTTGGGGTTTCGCTCCGCTGAGGTCAATTCCAACTTCTTTCATCACCTGCACAACTTCGGGATGCACCTGATTCGCAGGCTGTGTCCCGGCGGATATTCCAATGCAGCCCTCATGATTTGCGTAGGTGTTGAAGAGCGCCGCTGCCATCTGCGACCTACCTGCATTGTGTATGCAAGCAAAGAGGTAAGTCTTCACTGAAGCCGAATGCTGATGAGCCATGAGAATGTCCTTTGCAGTTTCGGGCAGGCTCGGAACAAACCAGCGGAAAAGGAATGTTGCTGCGATACCCCCGAATAGTTGAGCCGCGATGAAGAACGGCACATCAGTGGGACGAATCCCAGCGAAGGTATTGGACAGAGCACGCGCAACCGTGACTGCGGGATTTGCGAACGATGTTGAAGCCGTGAACCAGTACGCAGCGGCAATGTAGGCTCCGACCGCGAACGGCACGCTTTTGGCTCTCAATCGTGAACAGCCCCAGATGACGGACAGCAGACCGAATGTCGCAATGAACTCGCTGAAGACCTGTGATGGTCCGCTCCTGATGTGCTGCGAGAGCGAGAAGAGTGGAAGCGCGAACATCAGATGAGCGATTGCTGTGCCAGTCACGCCACCGAATAGTTGAGCCGCAATGTAGCTCGGAACTTCACGCCATGGCAGACCGCGTTCTAGCGCATCAGAAAGAGAGACAACCGGATTGAAGTGAGCGCCAGAGATGCTCCCGAAAGTGAAGATGAGAGCGACGAGTACCGCCCCGGTGGCAAGCGTGTTTGCCAGAAGAGCGAGAGCGCTGTTTCCGCCAGACAGGCGCTCTGCCATGATGCCAGAACCAACAACGGTAGCAACCAGAAACGCGGTGCCTGCAAACTCCGCAACGGCCCGCTTGGGTAAAGGGTATTGGGTCATGAACAAGACATCTTCGCACAAGCCGAACTTGGCGTTAACCCCTGACCAGTGGTGAAGGAGCGGCGTTGGCCCAAAGTTGGCCCGGGAAAGATTAGAAATTGGAAATACAATTGCAGGGAAAACCACTTACAAGCACTCGTACATGGTCTGCAAAACCTTTATGCGTCGGTTCGATTCCCGACCCGCGCCTCCAGTTTATCCCCTGCATTATCAGTCGGTTAATGCGCCCGCTCCCGGCGCGTACCTCAGAGGTCTCTGGCGTTTGCCGTTTGAGACCGTAATTCGGCGCCGCTACTGGCCGTTCCTGATGTACCGGGATGCTTCGATTGCGTCGGTGATGGAAGTGCCCGCAAAACGCCATAAAGTCCGCATGGTGCAGTTCACCTCTACCATGGCACCTCTACTTTGGTCGGGGGGACGCGAGATTCAAGTGAGCTGTGCAACTCTGCGAAGCGCCACCCGCAAGATGCAGCCTATGTTGCACGGGCAACAAACAAGTCTCAGGATTGGTTGGAATCGTGCCCTCACTGCGGCGAAGCATTCGTTTGATGCTTGCCGCACTGCTGCAGCTTAGTTAGTTGCGCGGACCGCCCGGCGCTAGCACTTTTGGCGGGCGAGGATGGCGTTCCTTGTCTAGCAGGATGCTGAAAAAGTACTGCTAATCCACAATGGGGGTGACGCCGCATGTGGCGCAGAACCACAAACGGCCTGGCGGCAGTGCCATCGATGGGCGCACGACGCGGCACTCCGGCTACGCCATCAGTCAAAGAAAGCGGAAGCGAATCGAAGAATGTTTCGGCTGGCTGAAGACGATTGCGCTGATGCGCAAGCTGCGGCACCGTGGCGTGCGCAAGGTGGATTGGATCTTCAGCTTCGCCTGCGCGGCTTACAATCTGGTGCGCATGCGAAACCTGGCAGCCGCAGTTCCGGCGGTGGAAGTCGAGGGAGAAGTGTGTCCCGCAGCGCAAAAAAGATAGCGCTGGGGGCTATAAAGGCCCTGCAAATCAATCCTTCCGACATCGAAATCATGAGAAAAAATGAAAACCAGAAAAGAGAATTATGCCCGCCGATAGTTTTTCAGCAGCCTGCTAGGTTTCGATATGTTTTCGGCCAAAGAGTCGGGCATCCATCGACCATGCCCCTGGCCCGATCATTGCGGCGGTGCCGCCGAGCGTTGCCAAGACAATCGGCATCCAGGGATCAACGGAGTGAGTCATGGCGATCCACAGTTCAATCAGGGCAATCAATGTTCCTACGACTGGAGTCCAGAGGCCGATAAGGAGAAGTATCCCTGTGCAGACCGCAATAATCTGAGGAATCATCGATGAGGAAAAGGTTGTGCCGGTAGGGTCGATGATCCCGAAGCGAACCAGTAAGGTGGCGGTCAGAATGCGCTGAAGTAGAAGACCCACCCCTGGCCAGCCGTTGGCGAACGTCGAAAACAGTCGTTGCAAAACGAGCCCCCAATCCCCAGAGATCGTAGAGGAATTTGCAAGGGATCGAAACACCTCAAAGTTGGAGGTGACAATCCTACTTTTGGGGGAGATCCAATTCGATGATGCCGCGCTTCAGGCTGATAGTTACAGCATGGGCTCGGCCGTTGACGCCTAAGTTGGACAGAATGTTCGTAACGTGGCTCTTCACGGTCGCCTCACCGATCGAGAGTTGATCGGCGATCTGCTTACTTGAGTCGCCCCTCGCCATTAACCTCAGAATTGGGATCTATGTCGGATATGTCGGATACGCGCGCACCGAAAACTTCGCATCACCAGGCGACGCACGACTGGACAAACGTCACGAATATACTCTGCCCTCCCGACTAAGCCCTAATCACTGGGCTCTTTCGGGGGCGATTGGAGATGGGGGCGAAGCCCTTTCGTTGAACCAAGCCAGTGGGCGTGTTCTGTACAGTTTTCACGCCCGCGACCTGCATCTGGTAATGGGACCACCGACACCCGAGACTCGCATAAGGTTTCGCGTCTTAATTGATGGACAGCCCCCACGCTCTTCACGGCACTGATGTCGATGATCAGGGCAACGGTACTTTGACGGAAGCACGGATGTATCAACTGATCCGACACCCGGCCCCTATCGCTGACCGACAATTTGAAATTCAGTTTCTCGATGCAGGCGTGGAGGCATATTCCTTCACTTTCGGCTGAACCCAGACTCAAAACCGGTCAGCGCATTCGCCGTCAACTGATTTTTGGCAATCAACGGAGCCGCATTTCCCCGCGGACCTGAAAATTGCTAAGCTGCCGAGCGTGGGGGGATTGAGCAAGTTTTTCGAGTTTTTCGGGCTGGCGTTTAGTACGCTGCTGCCGCTGGTAAATCCTTTGGGCGACGCGTTGCTGTTTCTAGGCCTTGTCGGCAGAGCGCCTCCAGCGGTCTATCGTACGTTGGCACGAAAGATCGCAATCAGCACAACAATTTTCCTGATCTCGGTCGAAGCCGGTGGGACGCTGGTGTTGAAGTTCTTTGGTATTTCGCTGCCGGTTGTGCAGATCTCCGGTGGCCTCGCCCTCGCGGCGATGGGCTGGAAATTGCTGAATCAGGAAGAACCCGAGGAGAAAGCGACGCCCCCGGGCGTGGATGACCTGGGCTTGCGATCACTGGAACAAAAGGTTTTCTACCCCTTCACCTTTCCGATCACAGCTGGCCCCGGCTGTATCGTCGTCATGGTGACCTTGAGCGCCCACGCAACGGGGAACGGACTTCTGCCGAGTGTTACGGCGCACGCGGGAATCGTGGTCGCAGTTGTGCTCCTGAGCGTGGCCGTCTACCTCTGCTACGGACACGCGCCAGCAATAACCGCGCGGATCTCCCCACAGACTGCCCACGGCCTCCTTCGCCTTGTCGCATTTGTCCTGCTCTGCATCGGCGTACAGATCACGTTGAACGGGGTAGAAACCATCATGCCAACGATGCTTTTGAAAACGTAACTGTTGCTCGCAAAGCGCAAAGGACGGTTTGGTCCTTTTCGCCGCCCTGCCGCTCCCCACTCCTCGAAACTTCCAAGATTTCGGGCCGGGAAATGGAAAATTGTGGCGTTGCGACCGATGAGGGTCGATGAGATCTATTTGGGGAAGTGAAGGAAGGGAAGTTTCTGACGGCGGCGAGACCCGGAAAGCCTAAGACGCGATGCGGCGGTCAGGAGTGGCAAGCTGACTTCATTCTTTCGCTGTCCTCAGTCTTGAGTTGATCTCGGCGCCGAGCAGGACGGCGGTCGCGCTGCAGTAGAGCCAAGTCATGAATACGGCAGGAGCCGCCAGGAATCCAAAAAATCTGGCGAACTTTAGCTCGCCAAAGTGAGAAAAATAGAAACCGAGTCCCCAGGCCAACGCCAGCCAAATAACCGTCGCGGCTGCGGCACCAGGAATCGTCACACGCTGCGATACCGGCAGGCTGGGTCCCAGCACGTAGAGCAGTTCTATCGCTGTGAAGAGAACTAACGCTGATACAACCCACTGAAGGAATGGTCCCACCCGCAACCATAGCGATTCGATTGGCAGCAGCCTAGAAACATGAGACCACAAAACAGGACCGATCGAGGTTAGGGTTACCCCGATCAGCAGCAAGACTCCAACGGCGATGGTCAGGGCAAGCGCGACTATTCTGGTTACCCAAAGAGGGCGCTGCAAATCAGAGCCGCATACCATGTCCAAACCTAAGATGAGACCCTTAAATGCGACCGAAGCCAGCCAAAGTGTCGTAACGAGGCCGAAAGACAAAAGTGCCGCCCGGTGCGGGGCAATCCGTGTCAGCTGTTCCGCGATCGGCTTCATGACTTGGGGCGGTATCACATATCCTAGAACTGACGTCGCTTCCCCGACTCCGTTTTGAAGCGGCAAGTAAGAGAAAACGGCACTCAATAGAGTAATGGCCGGAAAGACTGAGAGCAGAAGGTAATACGCTATGCCCGCAGCAGCCAGGGGCAAGTTCTTCTTTTCGATGTCTCTCCAGATATCTCGGGTATGTGTGAGAATGCTCTTCGTGGCATCGGCGACCTTGCGTTTCGTCTCTTCACCCCCGGGTCCGTGCGTCGGTGAAAACACGAAACCTCCAAAGGTGATCAGGCCGGCAGAAGGCGCAGGGCCAGCGCACTTAGTACAGCCGGCCGCAACCGAACACACACTTCTGGAATGGGGGGGTTGAAAAATCGACGCAAAACTACTCCTCTTCGGTTTCCCCTTTAACCTACCGGTCCTTCAACTTTCTTGCGGGGCTTACGCTTCGCAGGCGGCGCTTGTAGCTGGGGATATCGTCATCAACGCCCCAACTTCGCTTCCAATTCCTCCATCCTGGTTCTCGTAGCATCAAAATCAACTACGTTGCGCACGGCATTCGACAGCTGACTCGCAGACTGCGCATTCGACCTGAGATACTCCACATAAGTGGGGTTTCTGAGCCGATTAGGAGTTTCGTTCAAGTGGTTGATGATCGACTCGGTGTTAGCGGCCAGCTGTTTTAGCATAGGAGTAATTGCGTCAATGGCATCCTGATGCCACGGTTTGGCGTCCGCGCGTGCTGCCTGCATCTGCGACAAAACCGAACCAGCGCTATTGATGTGTTCCTTAATCCGCGAAATCTGAACGCTGTGGCTGTGCCAGCTAACGTTGGATCTCGTATAGCTTTCCATTATCGCGGCATCTCTGCTCAGCTGGAAGGCTATGGTTCGTGCCTGTTGAAAAAGGGCAGTAACATCGGCCGCCACAGCAGTGGTTTGCCCCAAAACCAGTACTAACAAAACGCCTATGCTTAGCGATGCGGACCGCCGGCGAACAGATTGTTCAGATAAGAGTCGGGACATCACGATATTCTCCTTTCTTAAGGTAATTGCTCCCAAAGCGCTGCTGACAAATATTTCAGGTTCCAGTCGCAGACTAATTTCCTTGAGAGTAGACGGTCCGGACGTGCAGGGTACACAAGGCGCCCACCGTGGGAGGACCCCACTTGCGTTTCATTCTTGACTTCCTGCACCTGCACGACGACGTTCACCCTATCTGCGCGTTTCTCAAGAATATGCAAAACAGCGTTCACTGCATGCCTGAACGGATGCGCCCGTTCACGCTTCCGCTTCCTGAAACAATCATGCCTTCTTTTGCGAGACGGTCGATGTTGGGTGTGCCGTAGCCCATGATCCCGTTGCGGTAACAGCTTAAGTTCTGGATCCCTACAGCACCTCCCATGACCAGAAAGTTAGGCTTTTGTTGAGATTTCTTCGACCTTGTTGGGATAGCATCGTTTCCGGCTCAATGCCGTTGAGAACACTAGAGTGACTCTGGGCTCGGGACGCAGGAACTGTAAGAAATGTCAGGTAGCCACCCCTGTCAATTGGCGAAGTCAGCCGGCAGCAACAACCTGACTCCAGACACCTGTCACTTTTTACAGTTGCTTGCCGGGAATGGAGGATTTGCAGCTGCCAGATTCATTTCGCTGGTCGCACAAGTTTGCGTGTACCGCCAAGAGGCACCGCAATGAATTATCTGACCTTTTTCACGCCTTTGATTACGTATTGTGCTCCGTACACATGAGGACGTCGAATCAAAGCGGTGGGCATTGCAGAGGGTTCAATGGACCATTCGATGTTCGGCTCACGCGCCTTAACAAACGAACAGTACTTTGCCGCATCATCATGAGTAAAGACGGCCGCATCCTTGGCCTTGTCGGCAAGGAGCAGGATCTCCCGCTTCTCACCGCTGTTGATGTCAAACATGATGTTGGTGGCGATCCAAAATGTGTTTACGTTCGCGCGTGTCGCCATTGCCGTTGCGATTGTACATCGTTTCCCGTCGATTTCCGCTTCTTCCTTGAGACCTGCAATCTGCTTGAATCTGCTCCGCAGCGCTCGACGTCCGCATAAACAAACTCTCAACCCTGCGTTTTTAATCCCCCGCGTTCCTGCCCGACAAAAGTACATCGCGCGCCAGTAACGTTGCCGCGCGTTACTACCGTTGTCTCGTCTTCCGCTCCTGAATAGGCGAATGAAGTGAGTCAACAAAGTGAGACGCCGAGTCTCACCTTGAGACAGGGGTCACACAAGAATGCCTTCGCCCCCGCGGCTATTTTACTTTTGCGCCTGGACCGATTCCGGTTGTCTCTGTGAGTGCGATCACTCCACATGACCGTGGCTTCCGCGGCTGCTTGCACTTCCTCAACCTATGCCGGAGCCTACGTCTTCACCGTCGAAAAGGGTGAGTAGCGCGCACTGAATCAACGAGAAAAAGCCGAACTTTCAAAAACTGATGTATGAGTATTCCGAATGAATGAGAAAAGGTGTCATCCTGGAACCAAAGCTGGATGCCGAGATTATCGATTAGGTAAACTGCCAATGGAAAGCCGGCACACGTGTGTCACGCCACCAGGGAAGATTTCCGAGGAGTGCGGGTAAGTCAGGCACACCCTTCCCCTTCCGCCCTGCCCCGGCGGTGAACCGGGAGCGTGTCGAGACGACACGACGGATCCCGCGTTCTGCCTGACATGCGGTTGAATTCGGGAGATCGGACGGAAACTCTCGTGGGAGAGCAAACCGTCAGTCACCTTAGCGTACCTACCGTGTTCGAGAAGCCAGCGGAACAATAGAGATAGGTAAGGTACGGTTTCCATACTATGCCGCCCGCTAACCCTTTTGTGCCTTCAATTTCTTCCATCTCCGGCGTTGGGCCGCTGCGATCCTAGCACGAGCGGCCGCAGACAGTCTTGGGCGTGATGCGGTTGTGGTTGCGGAGCCCTCTAGAGACCGGATCGCAGCATCGATCCTTGCCCGCTCCGACTTGAGTTGACCTAGTATCTGGGTGAGATTCATGACGGTCAGTATAACTGCAAGAGGGGTAAGACGCGGAATCAGGAGGATACTTTACGCCCGGTGTGGGGGAGGCCCTCCTTATGAAGCTGGCCGTTGTGCTGCTTTGGCTCGAAAAGAGGACCCGGACCTTCAGAGCAAACAGAATGCGGATGGCCCCGGAACAGGAGGGGGCGGGGGGGCCATCCCCTTTGTTCCGCTCAATGTAAGTGCCACCAGGTGTCAGACGCCCGTCAAAGAAGCACTTCGCTAGTTTTGTAGCAGCTTCGAGTATTTCAAGCGCGTGGGGTCGGCTCAATCCACGTGCTTCTTTTCCGTGGCCGAGATTGCTGCATCCGCCTTCCGCTGTCTTGTTATCTCGTGTGCCTGATATTCTCTTGGGCCGATTATCGCGCGCATCCAGCAGTCGTAATGGAAGGGCTGTTCACCCAGAAAGAGCTTCGGCTGGTCGTCGCGAATATCTTGTTGGCAACGAGGACACCTCTTTTTCGCTTGTTGCTCGCTTGCAAGCATCCTGAAAGCCATGGGACTGCTTACCTCCAATGCGTGGAAGCCTAGCAGATGCGAGTTAATGCCCGGTGAATTTCCTTCATTTTGTTCGGCTCTTGTAACAGACTGGCGAACGGCGATCCGGTTTTCGAACTCAGTGGAGGTTTTCGTCGTCACTCGCCTAACACCGGTGTGGGTTAAGAATCTCTTGCCATAATCTGAGCCCATAACAGCTCTTATTCCGCTGAAAGGCGGGAACACGGAATTTCCCGGTTATGGCATCGAGTTCCGGTACCTCCAACTGGCTTTTGGCCGAGGACAGTTTTCGCACTAGAATTTTCACCGCCTTCTTGCCTGCACCTCGAAATCTACCGCTCTCATTTTCCGAATCCTTGCGATAAGAAATATCTATTGGACGGCGTTCCAGCTTCGATTTACTTTCGCGCATTAACCGAATTCGGGTTGTCGGCGTTTTCGGAATCACCCTGCGAGAAAAACGGAAGATTGAGCCTTAGCCCTTGGTTTCGCTTCAAGAACCGGGTCGACATTCTTGAAGTTGAATGCGTTGTCGAAGTTGCGCCGTCGCCGTGGCACTCGGCAGGCAATTGGTCAAGGCCGGGCGAAGCCATTCGCTCCCGTGGAAGGGGCAGAAGCACTCGGCTGTGACCGGGGTGCGCACGGTGCAGGCTGGCTGGTCCGTTGGTGCGTTTGGAGCGCTGCTCGGCGTGCTGCTGGCAGTGGCAGTCTGGGTGAGTTTCGGCTCTCCGAGCGAGCAGTGTTGTGTGCAGCGCCGGTACGAAGGCCACAAAGAGCGAAGCAAAGGAGCACGCGAAAATGACAAAGCCAGCAGAGAGCGGCTCTCTGCGCCAAGCGGTGGTGTCAGTTGTCAGCACGGTTTTCCTGGCAATGTTGCTGGTTACAAGTCTGAGCGCATCCAGTTTTGCCGATGGTGGTCCCAAGCGTGACCCTGCCGGCACGGCTACCGGAGATAAGACAACGGTAGTCGACGGCGCTGGCAATCCGTTTGTCGTGCCCGAGCCGACGGATAAGTCTGCTCCCGACTACGCACGAAACAGGAAAGATTTTGAGAATTTCCAGGCTCAGTCGGCCAAAGAGCCCCTCGCGGTAAGACTCGCCGACAGCGTAGGACACGTTCGAATCGCCACCAACTTCGCGTGGACGTTGAACACTGGATATCTGGTTCTGTTCATGCAGGCGGGATTTGCGCTGCTCACCTGTGGACTGGTTCGCAAGAGGAATGCGGCCCACCTGATGATGCTCAACTTCGCGGCCTACGTCTTCGCGTTCCTCGCGTACTACGCCGTCGGATTTGCCTTCCAGTTCGGTGCCGTTGCGATCAACGCGCCACCCACGAACCTAGGTGGAACGCCGACCCTGAACCAGTTTTTGATCGGCAGCGGACAGTGGGGATTCGTCGGAGGCAGGGGATTCTTTCTGGTCGGTCCGGCGTATGACGTTGGCAGCAACGCCCTCACGTTGTTTGAAGTCGTGTTCATGGAGACGGCCGGTTACATCATTGTGGGCTCGATCTGCGAACGCATTTCGTTTTGGGCTTTCGTGCTTTGCGAGCTGTTCATCGGCGCCATCCTCTATCCGATTTCGGGATGCTGGACGTGGGGAGGTGGCTGGATGTCGCAACTAGGTTCGACCCTGAATCTCGGGCACGGCTATGTCGACTTCGCCGGATCCACCGTAGTTCACGCGGTAGGAGGCTTCTGTGCGTTTGCTCTGGCGATTATTCTCGGGCCGCGGCTTGGGAAGTTTGGCCCGGGCGGCAAGATTCGCGCTTTTCCTGCGCACAACATCGTTTACGTAGTGACGGGAACCTTTATTCTTCTTTTCGGATGGATGGGATTCAACCCGGGTTCCACACTGGGCGCAACCGATCTGCGCATCTCTGTCGTTGCGGTGAACACCAATCTGGCAGCCGTGGCGGGGTCGGCGGCGGCGATGATCATGTGGTATTTCCTGTTCGGCAAACCTGACGTCACCATGGCATGCAACGGCATGCTGGCGGGCCTGGTCGCGATCACCGCTCCCTGCGCGTTCGTTTCGCCTACATCCTCGGTGATCATCGGAATTATTGCCGGCTGCCTGGTTTGCGGAGGCGTCCTCTTCAATGAGCGCGTGCTGCGAGTGGATGACCCCTGCGGCGCGATTTCGGTTCACGGATATTGCGGCTGGCTGGGCGCGGTCTCGGTTGGAATCTTCGCCGACGGAACCTACGGCGCGGGGTGGAACGGAGTTGGAGCCACCAGCTACCTCGGCCGGGCTGGACAGGGCGTGACCGGCCTGATCCATGGCGACACTCGACAATTCCTTGTCCAGCTCATGGGAGCAACCATCTATGCCCTCTGGGCTTTCGGCGCAACGTTCGTGGTTTTCTCGCTGGTGAACCGAGCGAAGAACATGCGCGTGCCGGCGGAGTCGGAAGAAAGCGGCCTGGATGTTCCGGAGTTTGGCATGCCGGGCTACCCGGAAGATCCGGTAGTGACAACTTCATACTGATGCTACGTTGACCGCATGCGATTTCTGGATCAGGTGGTCTGCCGGCAGGGTGGAATCTATCTGCTGTTGCTTGTGGCAGCGTTCCTGGAAGTCTGGGGAGACTCATACTTTTCTTCTGCGCTTCATCGTTCCACCGGAGTCTGGCGCTGGACTTTCGTCATGGCTGGCGCGGTGATGCTGTCGTTGTATGGACTGGTGGTCAACCTCTCGCAGTGGGACTTTGGAAAGCTGATTGGAGTCTACGTCTTCTTCTTTTACCTCGCCGCCCAGTTCATGAACTATGTCAGGTTTAAGCACTCGCCCGGTCTGCCGGTTTACCTGGGAGGATTCCTCATAGCCGCTGGTGCCGCCGTAATCAAGTTCTGGAAGGGCTAGGCCCGAAACGGCCGGCTCACAGCCGGCGCCCGAAACTCACTACAACGGCCTTCGACGTTGGCGTATTACTTCCGTTTGCCACGCCACCGATCGGCACCCTCGGCGACGCACAAATGGGGCGAGAAGTGAGTTGGCCTCCCGCATACGTGCTATCCTTCGCGGTTGCCGATTTATCGAAAACGTTTACGCAGTCTTCCATTTTCCCAAAAGGAGGCGTGATGCGGGGACGCGGGTCTCTGTGTTTTGCCCTGTTCTCTGTTCTGGTTGTAAGATCCCTTTCCCAGGAAGCCAAGCCCGCTTATCGCGACCCCAGCCTGCCCGTCGAGCAGAGAGCGGACGATCTGCTCAATCGCATGACTCTGGCAGAAAAAGTAGATCAGTTGTCGGGGGGCCGGAGGCGCATGGGAGCGTTGCCCGATCCGGCGGCAAGAGAGGCGTTTGGAGATCTCGCGAAACTCTATCGCGAAGATGCGCGGGTCAGCGCGCACGACGCGGCTGCGGCTCGCAACAAAGCGCAGCGCTACCTGGTCGAGAAGACCCGGCTGGGCATTCCGGGACTTTTTCAGGGCGAAGCCCTGCACGGGTTCATGGCCTACGGCAGCACCAGCTTTCCGCAAGCGTTGGGGCTGGCCAGCACGTGGGATCCCGACCTGGTCGAGCAAGCCTTCACCGCGGCTGCCAATGAGATGGCTTCGGCGGGTGTGAGTCAGGCATTTACGCCGGTGCTCGATCTCGGACGCGATCCGCGCTGGGGAAGAACGGAAGAAACCTATGGCGAAGATCCGTTCCTGGTTGCCCGCATGGGGGTCGCCGCCATCAACGGGCTGCAGGGTAGGTCGTGGATGATTGACCGCCATCACGTGCTGGCGACGATGAAACACTTCGCCGCGCACGGTCAGCCGGAGAGCGGCACCAACACCGCGCCGGTAAACATCTCGGAGCGCGAACTGCGCGAGACCTTCCTCGTCCCGTTTGAGGCGGCGGTGAAAGAAGCGCACGTGGGAAGCGTGATGGCTTCCTATAACGAGATCGACGGCATTCCGTCGCACGTGAATCCGTGGCTGCTGAATCGCGTGCTGCGGCAGGAGTGGGGATTCCGGGGCTATGTGACCTCCGACGGCGGCGGCCTGCAGATGCTTGTGGAAGTGCATCATGTCGCCGCCGACTTGGCTGAGGCCGCCCGCAAAGCCCTGGCAGCGGGCGTCGATTACGACCTCTCCGACGGGTCAGTCTATGCCACCTTGTTCGACCAGGTGCGCGACGGGAAAATTCCAGAGTCGCAACTGGATCTGGCGGTGAGGCGAGTGCTCGAAACAAAATTCCGTCTCGGCCTGTTCGAAAATCCGTATGTCGATCCCGACTACGCGCAAAAGATCACGAATAGCCCCGAGCACCAGCAATTGGCGCTGCAGGTCGCCCAGAAATCGATTGTGCTTTTGAAGAATGACAAGAACCTGCTGCCGCTCGATCTTGAAAAGCTCAAGACGATCGCGGTGATTGGCCCGAATGCGGCTGACGTTCACCTGGGAGGCTACAGCCGCGATCCCGGTCCGGGAAACCAGATCAGCATTCTCGACGGCATCAGGAAGCGGGTCCCGGCAAGCGTGAAGGTGCTTTACGCCGAGGGTTCGAAGATCACCACCGGGAAGCAAGGCTGGGCAGCCTGGTACGAAAACAAAGTTGAGCAGCCCGATCCGGCAACCGAAGCCGCGGCCATTCGCACCGCTGCCGCAACGGCGCACAAGGCCGACGTCGCCGTGGTTGTGCTGGGAGAAAACGAAAGCACGAACCGCGAGGCGTGGTCGGAACAGCATCTCGGCGACCGCGATTCGCTCGATTTGCTGGGCTCGCAAGGGGCACTGGTACGCGCCGTTGTCGAGACCGGAACGCCGACCGTGGTTTTGCTGATCAATGGCCGCCCGCTGTCGATCAACTATATAAAGGAGCACGTTCCCGCCATCCTCGAAGGCTGGTATCTGGGCGAGCAAGGCGGCACCGCGGCGGCCAACGTCCTGTTCGGTGACGTAAATCCCGGGGGAAAACTTCCCATCAGCTTCCCCAGGTCGGTTGGGCAGATTCCCGACTATTACGACCACAAACCGTCGCGCAATCGCAGCTATCTCTTCGAGGGCCGGGAGCCGATCTATCCCTTTGGATTCGGCCTGAGCTACACCCAATTCCGCTTCGACAATGTTCGGGTTGAGCCGAAGACGATTCACACCGGGGGAACCGCTAAGATCTCGGTCGATGTCACGAACACCGGCAGCCGTGCCGGTGACGAAGTTGCTCAACTCTACATTCACCAGCGAGTCGCCTCGCGCACGCGTCCGGTAAAGCAGCTGCGCGGGTTCAAGCGTGTGACTTTGCAGCCCGGACAGAAAGTAACGGTCGACTTCACGGTGAAGCCGGAAGATTTGTCGCTGATCGACTTCAACATGAATCGGGTCGTAGAGCCTGGACTGTTTGACCTGATGGTGGGATCCAGTTCCGTCGACACCACCAGCGTTCCACTGGAAGTAACAAACTAGCACCGACAAGGAAAAACCCTGCTCATGCCGCGCCCTTCGCCATTGTTCTTTTGCTTTGTTGTTGGACTCTGTCTTTTGCCCGCCGTCTCTGCCCACGCTCAGTGGACTCCCATGAATCCTGTGCGAAACGTGCAACCGGAATCCGACGGCGCAACCTTCTCCATGGGCACGGGTACTTTGAGAATTCAAGTTTGCTCGGACTCGGTGATCCATGTGCTCTATTCGCCCACCCCGACATTTGCGAAGCACACCGATTTCGTCGTCCGCAAACAAAGCTGGCCAGCCCCGAAGTTCACGACGCAATCGAGCGACAAGGCTGTCACCTTGAGCACCTCTCTGCTGAAAATCGTGGTCACGCGCAAAGACGGAGCCATCAATTACGCCGAAGCAAACGGAAACAGCCTGCTCGTGGAGGCCTCGCGCAGCATGCGGGCGGAGACAGTGCACGGTGAAGACACTTACCGCGCCGAGTCGTTCTTCAGCATTTACGGCTCGCACGAAGGACTCTACGGGCTGGGCCAGCATCAGGCAGGCGTATGGAACTACCGCGGCGAGTCCGTCGACATCATCCAGGACAACAGCAACATCTCCGTTCCACTGATGCTGTCAAGCAAGGGATACGGCATTTTCTGGAACAACATGGCGCGCAGCCGCTTCAACAACCGCTTTGCCAACTATCTCTACATCAGCTCTGAACCGGCTGACGTCATTGACTACTACTTCCTTTATGGCCCCGAACTGGATAAAGTCATCGCCGGCTATCGCGACCTGACCGGCCAGGTGCCCATGTTCGGAAAGTGGGCGTACGGCTTCTGGCAGTCGAAGAACCGCTATAAGTCACAAGACGAAGTTCTGGGCGTGGCCAGGAAGTATCGCAACCTGCACATTCCCGTCGATAACATCGTGCAGGACTGGTTCTGGTGGAATCGCAAGGGAGAGTTCGTTTTCAACCAGAACTACCCAGACCCGAAGGCCATGGTCGACCAACTCCATGACGAACACTTTCATCTGATGATTTCGATCTGGCCCTTCTTCGAACCAGGCTCTGCGAATTACGACTACATGGAGAGCAAGGGTTGGTTCGTCGACAAGTTCAAGTTCGCCAAGCCTCCGTATCACGCCAACGGGATGGCGGTGTACGACGCCACCAGTCCCGAAGCCCGCAAGTACTACTGGGATCTAGTCAACAGGGGGTTGTTCAGCATCGGCCTCGATGCCTGGTGGATGGATACCACCGAACCGGAAACCGAAGGTCAGGAAGAAAACATTCTGCTCAATCAGAAACTCGCGGCGGGTAGCGGCAATCGCTACGTCAACGTCTATCCCCTGCTCGACACCGAGGGGGTTTATCAGGGACAGCGCAGCGTTTCCGACCGGAAGCGCGTGTTCATCCTGTCGCGATCGGCATTTGCGGGCTCGCAACGCAACGCAGTGACCGCATGGTCGGGCGACATCAACTCCGACTGGTTCAGCTTCCGCCGCCAGGTTCCTGCGGGCCTGAACTTCTCGCTCTCGGGCATTCCTTACTGGACCACCGACATCGGCGGATTCGTGTTTGGACGCCCGGACGACCCCTCGTTCCGTGAGTTGTTCATACGCTGGTTCCAGTACGGCACGTTCAATCCCATCCTTCGCGTTCATGGAACCAGAAATCCCGACGAGAATGAACTCTGGTCGTACGGCCCCGACGCGCAAACGATCCTCGTCAACTTCGATCGCTTGCGCTACCGCATGCTGCCCTACATATACTCGCTGGCGTGGAAGACGACGAGCGAGAGCTATACGCCCATGCGGCCCCTGGTCATGGACTTCCGCAACGATCCGCGCGCCGACAACATCGGAGATCAGTTCATGTTCGGCCCCGCGTTTCTCGTGAATCCGGTGACCGAACCGGCTGCTACCGCGCGCCCGGTCTATCTCCCCAACACCAAGTGGTACGACTTCTGGACGGGTTCGACCGTCGACGGAGGTCGCATGATCAACGCCATCGCTCCGCTCGATCGGCTGCCCCTGTACCTTCGCGCAGGGTCGATTGTTCCGCTCGGACCGGACCAAGAGTGGTCCACGGAAAAACCTGCGGACCCGATCGAGTTGCGCATCTATGGCGGCGCCGATGGAGATTTCTCGATCTACGAAGACGAAAACGACACCTACGACTACGAGAAGGGGGCGTACGCGATCATTCCCATGCACTGGGGGGACGCGTCACATACCCTGACGATTGGTGATCGCCAGGGTCAATTTCCGGGCATGCCGGAAAATCGCACCTTCCGGGTCGTCTTCGTCCGCGAGAACCACGGGGTAGGAGTCGAGCCCGCCGACGAAGCGGATAAGGTCGTCGAGTACTCCGGGAAGCAGATCACGGTTGCACCCTGATCGCGATGTAATTGCCGAACTTCGTGAGAATCGCAGATGCAGCCTTTGAATGGAACTCGGCCCGGCGGCCCGCCCAATGGATGCTTTTCACTTGATCGACCAGCACCGCTCCTTCCACCCCGCCGACAGTAACCGGGAGAGCAAATGGATAGGGCTTTACGTTGGCTCGTCAGAGAGCAGACAACTGCTAATCCGCTCGCGCGGTGGTAGCGCAGATCTGGTGAGCACCAATGCCGGACGTCGCTTTGCTTGTTCGCGTCCAACCTGCGGGTCCGAAGTCCGGGAACACGAACCGGACCGCGGAAGACTGCTGTCGGAACAGTTGGATTCTCTGACACGAATGTCACCTTCTCTGACATCCGACAAAAAATAAGCTTGACCGGGGCAACCTGCCCAAGGCAACATGACGTCATACGACATGTCGCATGAGGCCATAATGGAAAGCCTGCCGCTCACCGAACCCGTGCTGTTGATCCTGCTGAGCCTGGCGGACCAGCCACGCCACGGCTACTCGATCCGGAAAGACATCGAGCAAATGAGCGACGGGCGCGTCGTGCTGAGCACCGGCACGCTTTACGGTGCGTTGCGCCGGCTGCTGGATGACAAATGGATTGAGCGTTTCGAGGACGAAGACACCTCGCGCGGTAAACAGTCTTATCGCCTGACGGCGCACGGCCGCCGCAACCTTCGCTTCGAGGTTGACCGCATGAAGCAGCTGACGCGATTGGCAGGCCTGCGGGTCGCGGCGAGGGAGAGCTGAACCCATGCTGATTGTCTGCCGAAGCCTGCTGCGCTTATACCCGGCGGAATACCGCGAGCAATTCGGGGATGAGATGTTCGCGGTTCTCAGGGACGCGCGGGCGGAGAACACAAATACGAGATTGCTCGCTCGCGCAGAGTTCTACCTTCGCGAGGTCGCCGGGCTCATGGCTGGCGCGCTGCGGGAGCACCTAAGGATTCGGACCCATGCTCAGGCTGGACTATCGCTCTCCACCGGGAGGTTTGCCATGCGTAACGGATTCCGTTTTCCAAAATCGACTGCCATCTTGATGACGATCATTCTTGCTGGGGTGGTTGTGGCCATCAGGAAAGGAGAGGCGATCGCCGCCTCGCTTCCGAATGTGAGTCAGCCCATTGCGCCGATTCACTCCGCGCCTTCGTACCTGCTACCGGGCGTCATCGCGGGATTTATTTTCTTCTATGCTGCGGGTTTGACCGGCTGGGCGATCCTGTTCGCCCTTCGCCGTTCCGGCACCCATCGCCTGGCCGACCTCTCCGGGCAAAAGTAGCGCCGGCGTCCGAACGGCTGTCCGTGAGGACCGCCTCGCACCCGGACGAGGCTAAGCTGTCCTTCCCGCTCGCGCCTCCGACCTTGTTCGAAAGCACTCGGGCCTGTAGACTCAGGACCGCCCCAGGGGTTATCCGTGAGCGTAAACAACGAGCCGGCCCAATTGTGCTTCCAAATCTTGTTCTTTGCTGGCCGAGCGGCGCTTGCAGCGCATGTGCAGTTGCTTCCCGCATGCGCGGGAAGCACACCGGCGTCTCTATGTGTCCAGACGTCGTGTGCTACCTGACATTGAAAGTGCGACCCAGCACGCGAATCGTTTCCAACCGCTGTTCGGGAAACGTGGTGGCATAAAATGCCATATCGTAGGAACGGTGCTATCTCAAGCTTCATGAGCTTCACTCGAATCTCCGCGTCCATTCTCACTGCCGTTGGCCTTCTCTGGTTCGCCGCCAGCCTTTCCGCAGCCCAGAACTCCACCCTCGACGCCAAGATCACAGACTACGTGAAAGCCGAAATCGAACGCCAGCACATCCCTGGTCTCGCGTTGCTCGTGGCCAAGGATGGAAAGACCGTTCGAGCCGAAGGATTCGGCTTGGCGAACGTCGAACTCGAGGTGCCGGTGAAGCCCGAGACCGTATTTCAGTCAGGATCTGTGGGCAAACAGTTCACCGCCACCGCAGTGATGATGCTGGTCGAAGAAGGCAAGATCAGCCTCGACGATCCCCTCGCGAAGTTCTTTCCCGACGCCCCGCCGGCCTGGAAAGAGGTTACTGTGCGTGAATTGCTGAGCCACACTTCGGGCTTTGGCGACTATCCGAAGGACTTCGACTTTCGCAAAGACTGGAGCGAAGATGAATTGTTGAAGCGGGTGGAGAGCATTCCCCTTGGCTACCCGCCAGGCACGAAGTGGGCATACAGCAATCTCGGATACCTCACCCTCGGCATTCTGATTCATCGCGTGACCGGAGAGTTTTACGGGGACTTCCTGGAGCAGCGCATCTTTCGCCCGCTGGATATGACTTCGACGCGGATCATCAGCGAGGCCGACATCGTCCCGAACCGCGCAGCCGGATATCGACTGGTGAAAGGCAAGTTGAAGAATCAAGAATGGGTGGCGCCGATGGTGAACACCACCGCCGATGGCAGCCTCTATTTTTCGATCCTCGATCTGGCGAAGTGGGACAGAGCGCTCTATACCGAGAGGCTTCTCAAAAAGTCCAGCCTTGATCGCATGTGGACTCCCGCACTGCTCAAGGGCGGGCAGGCAAATGCGGGGCGGCCGAACTCCGGGCACTACGGGTTTGGCTGGTTCATCGACGATCGAGGCGGACATCGCTGTGTCCACCATGACGGGTCGTGGCAGGGGTTCGAAACGGCGATCGACCGCTACGTCGACGATCGCTTGACCGTTGTCGCGCTCACCAATCTGGCCGGTGCGGAGCCGGGGAAGATCACCCGGCAGGTTGCTGAGATGTACCTCGCACAAAACTAGCCGCGCTCAGCTTGCGCGCTTCCACCTGCATTCCGATGCCGTACTTGGGGCGGAGAGTGATCAGCGGCTCGGGTTCCACTCGCTGTCCGGGGACAAGCTTCAACTTCCACCTTTGCGCCAGCGTTGCCAGCAGAAGCACGCCTTCCATCCACGCGAACGATTCTCCGATGCACTGGCGGAATCCGGCCCCGAACGGAAAGTAGACGAACTTTGGGCGGCGCGCTTTGGCTTCCCCGGTAAAGCGTTCCGGATCGAAACGCAACGGATCGGGGAAGAAGCGCGGATCGCGATGCGTGACGAACTGACTCATCAGCACGGTGGTCCTGGCGGGTAAGTGGAAGTCGCCAAGCTGGAAATCGTTGAGCGCCTGCCGGCCCATCGCCCATGCGGGAGGAAAAAGGCGCATGGATTCGGCAAAGACCATTTCTACGTAACGCAGGCGGGAAACGTCTTCGAACGTAGGCGGACGGCCCTGGAGCTCTCGATCGATCTCCTCGTGCAAGCGGCGTTCGCATTTCGAATTCTCGGAGAGCAGGTACCAGGTCCAGGAGAGAGCGTTGGCGACCGTTTCATAGCCAGCGAGGAAGATCGTGATGACCTGATCGCGAAGCGACTGCTCCGACGCGGAAGTTCGATCCGGCGATGCGGCCAGCATCAGATCGAGCAGGCAGCCGCCATTCCGTTGGCGCTGGCGGTGAGCCCGGATCATGCGGTACACGACAGCGTCGATTCGCTTGCGGGCGCGCACAAACGAGGCGAGCCCCGGAGGCCGCACGTGGACAAGCCACTCCGCCGCAGGCAGCATGACCAGAAAGTTGTAGCGGCTCATGATGCGGTTGATGGCGTCGGCAAGTTCGCCGACTTCATCACTAAGGTCGGTCGCGAACAAGGTAACGGCGACAATATTGAGCGTGAGATGCATCATGTCGATGGCGATGTTCCGCTGCTCGCCGGCCTGCCACTGGTCGCGCATACGGACGGCTTCGCGCACCATCGTGCCCGCATACTCGGGGATACGCTGGCGATGAAACGCAGGCTGGGCAACCTGGCGCTGGATGCGATGCCCGGCGCCTTCGGCGGTAATCATGCCCTCACCCAACAGCATCTTCGAACGACGGACCGTGCGCTCCTTGATGAAGTTGTCGTTCTGCACCACCAGGATTTCGCGGATGTAGTCCGGATGGTTTAGGAAAACGATATGGTTCCATCCGATTTTGTAGTGGGCGATGTCGCCGTATTTCTGGGCGAGGTGCTGAAACAGCACGATCGGATTTGCCGGACGGAATCTGCGCCACGCAATCCACAGCAGGTTTCGCGCGAAGCCGGGCGGGAAGCGGTACTGGCCGGATCGGGCGGCGGGGCTCAAATCGTTCTGCGCGGCGGTGGCCATGTCGATCAGTTTACGCTGCGCGGATGGCTGACGGCTGGCCGATACCCGGGAAACTGCCGGTGATTACCTGTCCTTGGCATGTGGCCAGGAGTGAACCACCGCTTAGGGCTTCGCCGGCACACTCTCCAACCGATCCAACTCGGCCAGAACCTCGGCGCTGTGTGTGGACGGGTCGACGCTGGTGTAGACCTTGGCTATCTTTCCCGCAGGGTCGATCAGGAAAGTGTGACGTGCGGCGAACTTCACGACACCGAGGTTGGTCAGAGATCCGTAAGCGTCCATCACCTTATGCCCCGTGTCCGCCAGGAGCTTAAAGTTGAGGCCCTCTTTGGCGCAGAACTTCTTGTGGGATTCAAGGCTGTCGGCACTCACCCCCAGCACGACAGCGTTACGTTGGGCGTACTTGGGTTGATCCACCTGAAACTGGTGGGCTTCGCGGGTTCAACCCGGAGTCTGATCTTTGGGATAAAAATAGAGAACAACCCACTTGCCACGGTAGTCCCTGAGACTTACCTCGGATCCATCCGCTGCGGGCAAAGTGAAGTCAGGAGCATCCTTGCCCTCCGACGGGGTGGTTGAGCGCGACAGCAGGCGCGGCACGGCAACCAGCAGCACGAGCACGATCACCATGAGCAGCACGATGCGGAGCATAAGAGCCTCCCGGCAGGGACGGCTACGATTCTAAATCAGTGCAGGGGTGCCGGGAGGCTATCGGATGACCTCCCTTAACCTCAACGTGTTGAATGGTTTACGTCTTGCTCAGGGGAAGACGACGCAAGCGGCTGATTTTCGCGGTGACCAGCCTCGGTAACCATTTTTTCCCTGCCAAATTTTGACGGAGTCCCGCTGAGTCGGGGGACGGACCCGTTAGACGCCTGGGGCAAGATCGGCCCGCTGGATGGAGGGAAAGTGAAATACTACGCCATATTCGCCCTACTGCTGATACTCGGGCTCGCCGGTTGCGACGACAAGACCAACCACCTGGTGGACCAGGCCTCAACCGCGCTGGGACGCAATGACGGCCGCTACCAGATGCACAAAGATGGCGGTCGCACCTGGAGACTGGACACGACGCCTTTTGCGGGCCAACGGATTTTGATCCCGTAGCGACAAGCCGGGAGTCAGCGCGGCTGACTGGAAAGCGGCCTGCGCCTATCTGCGCTCAGTCGGAATCGATCCCGAAACCGGACAGGGTCTGTACTGACCGGTACCGGGATGTGGGCTATTCGTCGCTTGAGCCTGACTGCGCTCAAACGCCGACAATTCGCCAGATACCTGACTGGGTAGGTTCAGACCTGCTGATCACTACAGTTTTCCCGGCGTTGCAACGGATTTACCGTCGTACACAACATGGAGGAGAGTTCGCCATGCCGAACGAACAAAAAGAGGACCTCGATCGTCGCGACTTCATGATGGCAGCCATCGGCCTGGTTGGCGCGTCGGCTAGTCTTGCAAGCAGCGCCAGCATTGCGAATGCCCAGGACACGAAAGTACCGCCTGTTGGCGTGGAAACGGGCGCACGGCAAGGAACGGTCTACACCGGCGATGTGATCCAGGGGAAGAAGGTCATCAGCGCTCTTGACGTGAACGGCCTGGAGCGTGGCAAGAAGCACGCGTTCTATTTTGAGGGTGTGCAAACGCCTACGGGGCAACACTGGTATGTGTCGGTGTTAGTCGCGGTGGGGGCAAAGCCGGGCAAGCGCGTCGTTCTGACCAGCGGTGTACACGGTGATGAGATAAGCCCAGTGCACATGATACAAACCGTCATGAGCCAGCTCGATCCGGCCCAGATGTCGGGTACGGTACTGGCGGTCCCTGATGTCTCCCCTGCGGCTCTGGAAGGCATGGCGCGTAGATGGCCTAATTCAGGGAGAGGAATCGACCTGATCGACATCAATCGCGAATGGCCCGGGAATGAGAATGGCGCCAGTGCGCCCAGCCGCCACGCCGGGCTCGTGTTCAACAGGCTCTTGAGACCGAACGCCGACTACGCGCTCGATTTCCATACCGGGGCTACAGGTACGGATCTAACAGCGTTCAATCTTGCCCG
>Ga0123355_10003351_pt1 | contig 22932 bp, 45 predicted proteins | sample TergutEmb28metaG_3_FD_89872 | JGI IMG/M metagenome (GOLD analysis project Ga0123355, IMG submission 89872) | Embiratermes neotenicus P1 segment gut microbial communities from Petit-Saut dam, French Guiana - Emb289 P1 | ecosystem: Host-associated > Arthropoda: Insects > Digestive system > Gut ... | reverse complement strand
GGCGCTTATAGTCATCTCTCGTATCGCGTGCTGCCTTAACACTGTTCAGCACCTTGTCCATCTGCGCGTCGGCAAAATCGGCAAGGGCGTGCTCGATAATGTCAACGTCAACCGGAATTGGAGCAGCGGGCGGGACATCGAGAGCGCGGCGCACCATAAGCGCCACCATCTCGGCCTTCTTACGTACTTCACTCATTTGAACCCCCATAGTTTAAACCACCACACGAACACTGGGCCAACAACCCTGCTCACGAACCACGCAAAGGGAGCCGCCGCAAAAACTAGGCCGATTAGGACTAACCATACTGTGATTCCAGCACCCATCGGGGTCTTGGTTAAGAAGTATTTGACTCGGTATGCGGGGGATCGTCTTGGACGCTCAGGGGTCTTGCCCATAACAGACTCGGCTCCCGTGAGGGGAAGATATTGGGCGTATTGGTCATGGTCCATCTGGCACATCCCAGAATGCGTCTACGGCTTCCCAGGTATCTTCGTGAGGAGGAGAATCTTTGTCCACTGGCGTCCACTTGTGACGCTGCTCCAGCACCACGTACTCGTGGGTGTCCCGGTGGAGGTGGCGAATGAGAGCGGGCTCGGTGCTGTGGGCTCGCCGCCACCGGAGATGGAAAGTGGGTTCTTTGTACCAGGCGGGCATAAGAAAGCTCCGATTTAGTTTGTAGTCTTCGGCAACTTTGCCCTCATAGAAAATCTCCATCTTCTTCATCCCTATCGTCGTTTATCCAGGATGTGTCGGGTTCGTAGCTTATTATCCAAAGGAAGATGCCCAGTCCAAGCAATATTGCCCAGCCTTCCATCATACCGGCTCCCATATCCGAGTATTCTTGTCGAATCGCCAGAGATGGTACCTGTGCTGGAACTCCCAGAGGCCAGTGTTGTTGGCCATCTGATCTAGCTCATAGGCAATTTGGTGTTCAAGCTCGGCTACCAAGAGCCAGAGCATAATCCATGAGGCATCGCCGGTGCCACTTAACTCGGGCATGATCTTTTGAACAAGGGGAAGGTCCGCATCCCAACTCCCATCGGCGTTTAGTATAATGGAGGTGTGCAAATCCCCGGCCTGGAGATTGGTAGCGAGGGGGAAGATTCTAGAGAACTCAACCCCTAAGTGGGAAGAGGTAAATTGGTTTTCCTCGCTCATTTCAGTGGCACTCCCTGGCGCTTCAAGTTCCCGGCGATTTTGTCCCAATCTTCTTGACTGATCTCATGCTCGAACACGATGCCCTCTCCATCACAGAGCCCACATTTGGGATCTGGTTCCCACTTCAGATTCTCGTCGTCCTTGACGCAAGTACATTTCACTGGTGTCATTTGGTCCTGAGATTCTCTGTCTAGGGAATTGTAGGCCTTCTTGGCAAATCGGATCTTTGACATCACTTCCACCTGTGTCCTGCTGGATGGTTGTGCTTGGCTCTGGGGGTCATGGGCTGGAATGGCCCATCAGGGTCGGCGCGAGTAGGGGTGATATAATAGGTACATTTGCTAGGATCGCATTGGTATGGTATAGCATCGAAGATTCTGTACCTCTCTGGGCCGATGTTGACGATCTCGCCCACTCGCCACCAGCCGGTTTTGTCGTTGAAGTATTGCTTAGTCATCTTCTTTCATCTCCTTTGATTGTTGCTGTAAACAACTCTAAGCCTGTACATTATTTCGTCTGAATCTAATTCAGGAGGATGAGCAAAGTGGAACGAGACAGATTTTCCTCGCCATATAGAAATCTTGTAAGTGTCCTGCATAGCGGTGACAGGGACTTCTTTGTCATTCCAGTTGATGGGCTGTGCCAGGCTGAAAGGCCGTAGCAGGGTTAGGGTGTTCATGCCAGGATCACAAGAGACCATCTGGCCATCGTGAAATCCACCGACAACTAGGACATTCGTATTACTCATCCCTCTTCACCGTATCTGCTTTTGGCCTCCCCATCAGCTTCCACGACTGCTCGTTGGTGTAGATACTTCCTAAGAAACCCAAAGACTTCCGCATCTCGGGAAAAAGACTGTGGTGGAGTAACATTGTATCGTGCAAGCAGTTCTGTGGTCTTATGCCCATCTTCACGATATACTGTAAGTCGTACATGCCATTCTGAAACAACTTCGGTATCGTAGACTCCAGAATCGTCTTGGTGATTTGCCATGTCTCCCTCTCTTCCTCAAAGGTGGACCAATAGTTAGCCCCTGGTTTGGATGGGTCGATGAATGGGATTACCAAGGCCGAGTCGCTTGCGCTGGCAAATCCAATGCAGCGGATTTGCTTCCACTGAGTTTCTATATCCGCCGCTACTAATGAGGGCTTAAAGGCTAGGAGCCGATCTCGGGCCCCTATTAAATCATGGATGGTTGGGTTGATTAGGACTGTTCGCTCGGGTCGGATGAGTTCGGGATATTGGGCTTCTCGATAGGCTTTGATAATGTCTGCGACTCCGATTGGTCGCCAGGACCATTGTCGGAGGATTGCTGCGGGATGATATGTAGGGACAACTTTGATTTGGGGGTCTGTATAGCCGAGCGATACCGCTCCGCGTATCGCGCTAATGTTTGTAGTGTGCAATAGCGCCCAGCTGGGGGTATTTCCTGTTGCGAGAATACAGTTGGGCCGAGATGTAGCAAGCTCAGATAACAGGCGATCAACCTCGGGCAAGTATTGAGGTCGCAAGTAGAGCCCTCTCGCCAGCGCGGGTTGACGGTATTCGGAGGTTTCTTGGGCTTGAAGCTCTTTTTTGGTGCAGCAGAAGGCATCAATTTTGTTTCCTGGAGGTTGGAGGTTAATGACGTTGGTGTATGCAATCCCGGCAGCTTCTAGCCACCTGGAACGGTTCCGCACCCAAGCAGGGCCGAGCTTGAAATATTCATTGTGAGACTGCCGGTGGAGTTCAGGCTCAACATCTTGAATTGCCTGCCCCAACATTCCCCACAGCAACTCTCCACTTGACCCCACAAACGGTTGTTTGACCATCCACTCGTTCTCACCCCAGGCTTCACCGATGATGAGCAGCTTAGGGTTGCGGGGACCAGCCCAGCCACTAAAGGCGGAACTTGCCATCAGAGCCGAGATGTGGAACGTAATTATGGAGCGCCCGGAAATGCCTCAACGCCGTGCGAGCCTGCATCACTACACCCTCGTCAATGTCCATCCCCACAACAGTCCCAGCATGTAGCGATTCCGCGGCTCGAATTGATGTACCGCTCCCACAGGTGGGGTCGAGCATGACAGTGTTTTCATCCACAAACATAGTAAAGAAGTGCCTGAGCATCGGCTCAGGTTTGGTGTGGATGTGGATTTCCTTATCAGATGGTGCCGCGTAAGCGTCTGCCATGATTTGGACAATCTGGCGTTGCCCCCGGACCATCAACAGAGCAGACTCGTAAACATGCCTGGGAAGGCGGCGAGAGTCAGGGGAAATGCCGGAGTTATCAGATTTGAGCCAAATCAATGGGTTGGTTTGGATGATTAGATCTGGCACCATATCCGCTACCATGCGGCGGATCAGATCGTAGTGCTGCATGGAGAACCAGTAAAGAACGTGGCATGAACTGGAAGCGAGGCGGTCGAAGTTTTCGAGGAGACATTCAAGGAGTGAAAAATGAGTTTCCTTGGTGTCAACGTAGTCCAAATGCCGGGATTTGCCGGCCTGGGGGCCTTCAAATATGTTGATACCGTAGGGAAAATCACAATGGATAAAGTTGAATCTCTGGCCGATGTATTTGGGTGCCCAAAGGCGGAAATCCTCCAAGAGGATGTTCTTGGCAGGGTTTCCAGTGGGCTCCACTTTGTAATCGTGGATATCTACTATCGGCGGAGCCGGTGGGGCCGTGGAAACAACCTCGCCTTCTGGCGCAGGGGCTGGTGCGGCCGCTGCCTGCACGGCTTGGCGAGCTTGCCGTTTTCTGACTCCAAACGGATCATTGTGGAGGATCTCATCTAGATGAGTCTCCCTCTCTCGATCCTCCTTGCGTTTGATGTAGTTGTATGCCTCTCTAACTGCGTCAGCACTCTGGACCTTCTCGTTCCATTCCAGTTCCGATGCCACGGTCAAGTACATGCTTACTGTGCCCCGGTTCAGCGCCAGTGCATCGGCGGTCTTTTCCTGGGTCCAATTCTCATCCAGGCTTTTATACAGTTCATGTATTTTCTGAGCTGCCTTCACGAGGTCCTTCCAACTCAGATCCTGTCTTTTGATATTCTCCTCTAGTTCGAAGATCTGCGCTTCGATCGAGGATAACTCATCAGCAAATCTGACAGGGATGTCTCCAATGCCAATCTCTCGACACGCTTGACATCGACGCTCTCCAGCAACGAGTCGGTGCATTCCATCAATGTTGACCGCTCGTTCAACAATGATTGGATTAAGGACACCTCGCAGTCTAATAGACTCAACCAAGCCTTTAGTGTCAAGTTCACGTCTCTGCCGACCTTGGCGATCAATGTAAATCTCCTCCAACTTTAGACGTGCATATTGATCAGTAATTGGCATGGATGACTCCTAAAAAAGTGGGGGGACAAATGTCCCCCCGAGTTCCCAACCAAACTACTTGCCGTTGACGCCGACTACGGTGTCGATCTGATTCCCGGTGTCACCGGAGGTGCTAGTGTATGTGTTGACGGCTGCGATCACAGGTTGGCCCACGAGCTCCGGCAGAACCTGCTCGTAGGAGCGCCCGTTGGGCTCGATGCCGCAGGACTCGATGAACTGATCGAGTCGCCACAGTGAGTCCGGGGTAGTGAATATGTCCCGGCGCATCTGGCGCTTGGACAGGTCAATGTCCGGTTTGATGTCGGACTGGGTGAAGTTGGAGGGCCACCCGGTTAGGGTGACAAACAACCTCAGATATGGTGTCTTGTTTCGGTTGTTGTCACCGAGTTCGTACCGTGACACAACTCCTGGATAGTCCCCGATTGGCAGAGGCTCTGGCCGTTTCGCCTGCCCTGCTGTTTTACCAAGAAGCTGAGAGAAGTCTGGCATTTCAAAGTTCCTTTCATGCGAGTGAAGTAAGTGTATAAGTTCATGCGAGTAAATCCCCCGATCGCACGCAGGACAGCTCGGGAGAACACTGGGGAGCACCTATCCGTCAAAACAGGTACCTGCGGCTTAGTTGAAACCCTCGGTCCCCAGGGAATCTTTGAAGAACTCCGCGAGGCCGAAGGTGATATCGTACTGGGATTTGACCCGAAGAGGGGCCGTGCATTTGACCTCGACTCGGGACGTAGGGGAGGTATAAAGTCTCCTCATGTTCCCATTGGATTTCATTAGTAGCATGTTGCTGAAGTACATGCCGTACTTGGCAGAGAGGGCTCGGCCCACGGTAGTAGGATATCCGTGGAGTGTCCCGTCCGTTTCATCGCCTATGAAGTGAATGTGACTGTTGATCACCACATGGCACTTCACGTCGTCGCTGGCGAGCACAATCGCCAAATTTTCGAGGTAGTTCTGGGCGTGGAAATAGAACATCCGGTTATCAACGTTCTTGTTCCCAGCGTTCTGGCCAGCTGCGAGATTGAAGGCAGCGGTGCCAGCGGCAGTTAAGGAGTCGATTACTAGAACGTCCTTGTCTGTCCAGTCGAACACTGAGCCCAGATCCTCGAACTTGTTCATGGTAGCGCCGATGCGGTTCCAGTTCGAGAACGATCGTGGGTTCCCCATGGTGCCCCCTATGACATTGGCCTTCTCGGTCAATGTAACGTACCGGACCCGTTTCCAGGCTTCTTTGTCATAGGGTGACTTAGGGTCCCGGAGTTGATTAATCAGCACCTCCAATTTGTTGTCGAGGTCGATGATACGGAGATTGTACCCAGCGTGGGCGAGAGAAGCCAGGCTCCCGGTCTTGCCCGCTCCGGGATCTCCCATCAGCAGCATTTTGATTAACCTGCTACCGGGGTATTTATCTAATGTCGGCATGTTATTCCCCTCTTGCAACTGATGGGTCCCAGATTCGTTTGATGTATTCCAACTCCAGCCACTGCTGGCGGGCCCCCGGTGGGCGTTTGCAGACTTCCCGGTATGGGCAGCCGCCGTAGGAGTTACAGGCGGTGTCGTTTTGGGGCCACCGTTTTTGTTCGGCCATGTAGCCCATCAGCGCGATCCAGTATTTGGCATCATTAAGCCACTCCCGGAGTTGCGGTAGGGAACGGTAAATGGTTTGCCGTTCAAAGCGAGATAATGTGACCTTCACCTGGGCCGCGTCAATGATAACCCCCGCCACATCGACCTCGAACTCATACATCGCTGCCAACGAGTACATGCTGATTTGGTTGTGCGGGGTGTATTGAGAGAAGTACTTCTGGCCTAGCTGGTTGCCGGTGGTTTTGTGGTCGAGGACGAACTTTTGGCCCTGTTCCCAGACCATCCGGTCGATGTGGCCAGAGAAGGCGATCTCCTCTCCGGTGACAGAAGACCGTAGTATCTCTCCGTTCTCAAAGTCCTTGGGGTTGTAGTTGAACGTGAGTTCTACTGCGGGCTTGCCATTCTTCAGCATGAAGGTCTGGAGCTTGTCATTCCTGCCGAAGTCATCCAGATACCAAACGAGGGTCCGCAACAGTGTGTCCCTGTTCTTCTCGGAATGGCCGCTGTCCCAGGGCTTGCCAGTATAAGGGTTGAATGATTTGGTCAGGACATGTTTGAGAGCTGCTCGAAGGGCCTGCTCATGGTCGTAACCCCGAGCCTTTTGATGCTCGTACCGTTCGCAGCCCTCATGGAAGAGGAGCCCGAATGTCAGGTGCGGGGACTCACGCTTCGGCACCCAGCCCTCAATAATAGAGTAGTAATACTTCTTCGGGCACTCTTTGAACGTGCCCAGGGAAGTGGAGTCGATCACCAATTGTAGGGTCGGCAACTGGGTCGAGAATGCCCCATTGGGCAAGGCCATTGGCATTAGAGCCTCGCTTTCCGGGGGTTGGCAGGATCGAAGGGCTGGTTGACGGGGCCAGTGGACTTGATATCCAATTTCGGGCGGCGTACCGTTCTGGTGCCCGCAGCTTCGGCTGCCTCCTGGCGTCCGCGGTACAACCTCAGTTCGCGGATTATGGCGTCGAGGCCCTCAGGGTCGGGAATGTCCTCGATGGGAGAGTTAAGCAACTCATTGACGGACTTGGGTGATGCCTCGGATAAGGCATCAGATACGGGCAACTTTGGTTCCATGCGAGTTCTCCTGTGGATGAGCGGCATTAGCGGCTCTGTTTTCGGCCTCCCGTAATTGGAGCACCTTCTGATGTACCAGGGCTCTAATCACGGCTGAAACTCCAACGGGCTTGATGCCTGTTGGGCCGAAGCGAGTTTCAAGGTATTCCATATCCTCATCATAGATCAGGATATGGTGTGGGCGTTGGGGAAGGCGAGACTTCTTAGACATCGAGATCCAGGTCCAAGACCCCTGACAAGTTGATGTTGCCGAAGTTGTTGGTGGCGAGCTTGGGCGCTCGCTGGGTACGGATGATCAGCAAGTTCCCGGCTTCGGCAGCCTTAGTTCCAGGGCGGGGCTCACGAATCTCAAATCCCGCGAGTTCGTTGTCGTTGGCCTTAATACGGGCCTGGTAAAGAGCCATCTTCGCCGGGGTGAGCGGGTGGACGTTTAATACCACCCCATATGTCTCCGACCTCGCAGCTTCCCAGATTGCCATTCGGTGCTGCATCCTAAGACTCGTCATCTTCGAGATCCTCCAGAGTTGAGTCCACTACACTTGAACGGGTGCGGATTAATTCTCTGGCTCGATTCAAGATGGTGGGGTCTTCTTTTAGTTGGTCGGTCTTTAGGATTACTTGGGGGCTTTCTGGTGTAAAGCCGTTGCGTTGGCCCCAGGCCTCGGCTTCTTGGCGAGCGATTTCCTTGGCAGTAATAGCTAATAAAGATTGGGATTTGCCTTTGAGCTGAACGTTAAAACGGTAGTTGGTGGCGTAATCGTCTATGCGAGCTGTTAATTCAGCGTGCTCGTCGGGGGTAAGAAAATGTCCGTATGGGGTGGCACGGCGGACCCAGGAACTAACGTTCCGTCGGATGTTTTCGGTGAAAATCTGGTTGAGGGCCGTGGCTTCGGCCTCAGTTAAAATGTGGCCGGCCTTGTATTCTCGAGTGAGGGGGAATTGATACTGCCGGATACGTACTACGAGAGTCATGCTGGCGGCTCCGGCCATGGTTTTGCAATCATACGATGCCCCGTTCCCAGTTGTCAAGCATAATCGGATTTACTGGTGAAGATTTTTGCAGGAAGGAAGGTCGGGGCTCATGGATTTGACGATCAAATATGGCCCCGACCACCAGGACTTAAGTCCTATTCCTCCTCTTCATCTTCTTCCTCTTCCGGCTCCTCCCGGTCCTTGTCTTCCCTGGAAATGGCCAGCTGTGTCTCCAGCTCCTCGAGCTCGTCCTTCTCAGTGAACGCCGACAGGACAGTCTGGATTCGGTCTGCGAGGGACATGTGATGGAGACCCTCTGTTACAGTGGCCTTCAATTCTTCCTCGGTCATGCTCTCAATGTCTGCCATTTACTTCCTCCAAAGTTAGATCCGAACTTTGCCGTTTACCATCCGGGGTTGAGGTTTGATAGCCGGGTGGTAGTCTTGGGCAGCAGTAACGGGACGGTCGTGGACTATATCCGGGGTTGTGGTGTCAGTTTTAAAGAGAGCAGCCGAAAGTGCCTCCTCTGGAGTGTCCCCTTCCCCGAACTCCCAGTACCTAATCCCGTCCGTTACGTTCGCTCTCCACCTCCTTTCGTCCAGTTGAAACAGATTGTTCACTCGCAGGTGCCGAACGTGGACCTGGGAGATAAGTTGTTCCAGGGTCATTTCTGGTCTTCCAGCGGGATTATTACCGTGTTCCCGTCCAGATCAACATACTCAGTGTTCTCCCCTGGCATCTTGTATCCAGCCTTGGTGAGCATGGTCCGAAGGCGGAGGAACTCCTGGCCCCACCAGGGGTGGGAGCCGTCTACGCCAACCTCGATCATGCTGTAAACGAGGCCGTAGGCAGCATATTCAAGAGTGTCCGGTGGTTCCGGGTGGTACGGATTCTCCTGGTGCTTTTGCTCCGCCATGGGGTTTCTCCTGTGATGAAGGTTCCCTATTAATAATGATCCGGTAGTTGTCCTTAAGACCCGCCCTGAGAGGGCCTTCCATATCCTCCTCATCTGTTGTAACCTGCCACGACGCTAGTTCTCTCCAGCGACCACTTTTATCTTTCCGCTGGACTAGGATGGTATATTTGTGCATTTCTGGCTCGTGTTTTGGGTTTGCCCGAGAGGACGGTATTAGAGGAAGGAACCAGCCTATCCTACTCATGTTGGCCGGTGCCATCCCCTCTGAGCTTCCACTTCCGTCCCCTGTTAATGTGCATCTTCCGGTTGATCTCGTCAGTGAGATCAATGCCGGCGGTCTGGGCTACGCCGCAGATGGTGATGTAGATGTCGGCGAGTTCCTCGGCGAAGTCATCGAGGTTTCCATGCTCGACCTCCTTCAACTTGGCCCTGGCTTCTTTGACCTCCTCTTCTACCCTGGCCCAGCGGGCTTTGACTGTCGATTCCCCAAAGGTTCGGTCGGCCCAGCGGCCGATACTGCTAGGTCCGTCGGCCATCAACCAGATCCTTCGCTTTCTCTACCAACGCCCGAGCTACGCCCATGGCGGTCTCGTGCATTGTGAGGGCCTCGTCCCAGGTGCTGCACCGAGTTTGGTAGTCATCATGGAACTCGTCGAAGATCATGGTCTCGAACAATTGTAGCCTGTCGGCGAAGATGCTGTGATCGAGGCCGAGGAAGACAGTGGACACCCAGAGTGGTCCCACTGAGTCCTGCTTGACGATCCGGTCCTTGGAGTGCTGGTGCATCCACTCACCCCATTCGAGGACGCTCTTGCAGAGAACTACCTCGTGGTTGGAGTCGAGCTTGTAATAGAGTGGTATTGGATTGGGCTTCGTCATGCTGCCTCCTTTTTGTGCCAGAAATGCCGACACCAGCCATGATAAATAATTGTGCCTGAGACGATTCGACATTGGCCCTCCTGGCGAGTGCCTCCAGCTCGGTAGTGCTCACATATTCCACAGTGTTGTTCTGGAGAGCCGTCGGTGCGGTAGCCTGCTGCTTCCTTAGACTCTACGATCATAATTGATCTCCATGCGTTGGAGGCTTCGTTTTAACTCCTTGGCCTTGCGATAGTGATACTTGTTTCGGCAACTTACCGAACAGAACTTCTTGTGGGGTGCCGTTTCCCCAGGGTGGGGGAACGGCTTCGCACATTGCTCACAGTGCTTTACTGGGACCTGGTCGTTCAACAGTATTCTCCTCATTGTCGTACACCGCTTGAATAACTGCACGACCTTGGTCGGTGATATGCCACAGGTGGGTCTCTTGGTCGTGCGTCACGAGGCCCCTGAGACGGAGCTTCGAGGCTTGGCCAGAAGAGTTCAACACACCGACGAACTGTGGTTGAGTCCACCGGCCCATCTTCTGAAGAACGCGGAAACGACTCTTGGGCAGCACTCCATCATGGCCGTTGATACGGAATTTGACCTGATGATCTGGGCCGAGCAAATAGCGCCTCTTGAATTTTTTGGGAGCTGTCGGCTCTGGCTCTGGAGCGTTGGCAGATTTGATCAAGTCCACCATTGAAGTGGCTTCAGACTGGTGAACCACCACCACCCGCTCGTCAGGGTAGATCAGGAGATAATCTCCTTTCTCGGCCAGTACATCGGCCTTCAATTTTATTGCTGTCACGTTGATCTGGATAGTAGGCATAACTGGCTCCTTTCAGATTTTGGCCTTTCTACCTGCAACATTCAACGGCTGTGGGATAGGCCTCGGTGCCTTGGGGGCTTCCGCTACAGTGACCCATCGGTACTTGGTAGGTTGGGAGTGATACTGGCTTATTATGTTATCTCTGTGCCAGAGTTTCACAGACTTGATCTGTTCGTTAGAACCGAATAGCTTGCGTTTGAGGACTTTGAGATCCTCTCCTGCTTTGGTCGCGTTGGGATAGTGTTTGAAGAACGGATCTATCTCGATCCCAAACGAGACTTCCAGGGTGAACAAATGTGGGGGATATTTTGGCATGAGTAAAGAGGGGGCATTGCTGCCCCCTTCTCCCTACTGCTCCATTGAATCCCGGATGTCATCAACTGCACGATCGAGCTCTGAAGCAACATCGTCCAGCTTGTCGGCGGCATCTGACATTGCCTGGCCCTTCTCACCGGACTGCATGTTCTCAGGCAGGTTCTCGAACGCCTCCCGTTCTTCGCCAGCCACTTCCTCTACTGCCTGTTTGGCGTCTTCGATCCAACCGACTGCCTTCTCAAGCCGCTTGCGACGATCAGCATTCATTTTGTGCTCCTGTTTTGGGGGCTAACTCCGGCCCATCATCACGATACCATATTTGTGGCCAGTTTTCAATAGGCTTTTTGAAAAACTGGGCACAAATTTTTCAGGCACGAAGACGGTACCTGTCTAATCCATCCTGGCAATCTCGAACGTCCCATCGGGCTGGATGATTGAGACCCAGGAATGGTGGTAGAAGCGGATGGTCTCGTTCCTGAGCTTTGTCTCAGCCAACAGTTGCGTCGGCGGATCTTCAGGGTATGAGAGGTTGCCGTCTGGGAGCATGGTAAACCCCTCGAACGGGTGCCACCCACCGATGTAGGCGGAGTCAAACTGCTCCCTGGCCGGCCGGGGGTCTTGGTCGTCGAGGAAGAACGGTATCAGCCCCAACATCTCGGGAGTCATTTTGGGGTGTAGCATTTTCCATACTAGCATGGTCTTAACGCTCCGCGCTGAGGAGTTCATGGATTTTGGAGTCGAGCTTGTGGTCCCAGTACTTGGGCCACTTCACTGACCTGTTGACGTAGGCTTCTCCGCAGGCCGGCCACCAAGCATCGAGCCAGATGCAGATTTGAGCGAACGAAGTTTGAAGCTCAGTCATGCCAGCGATATAATCTTGGGAATCTACCGATTGGCTGGCTTCGGCCCAGCGGTCGATCTCCGCCGAGAATGCATGGGCGAGGGTGATAACAAAGTCCCTGGAATATTCGTCCAGGTTTATGGATATGGTACGCTCAGGCATGGTGGGCTCCATTTGGAAGAAGGAGAGGGCCGAAGCCCTCTCCGTGGTATCCCTAAAGAGTGAAGGCCAGGGCCTCGTAATCGACTGCGCGGTCCAGGGCCTTCTGGGTCATCCCGGCCTTACCCTGCTCTTCTTGCTTGAGGGCGAGGGTGAGCCAGTGATTGGCCCGTTCCAGGGCATCGGCCTTCGTGGCTGGGAGGGGTTTGGGCAAATCAGATACAGCCATTTGGTGCTCCTTCTCCTAGGACAATACCTAGGCTGGGCAGGGGGACGTATCCCCCTGTCCGACCTAGGTACTACTCGAATGATTCCAGGTTTGCCTCGATAAGCGTGTGCTTGGTTCGGGTCTCCGCAACGTAGCGGAGATTGTGCTCTTGCTCGAGAGCCCGGCCGCCGGCCGTCTTAGCTCGCTTGGATGGCACCCTCCAAGAATCCAGATGCACAACCGCCGGCCACTCAAGCCCCTTGGCCTTATGTATCGTGGAGAGTGTTACCTGGCCAGACTCCCGACTGAACAACTTCTCAATTTGGGTCCGGAGTTGGCCAGCGTTCTGGCATTCTGCTGAAGCCATGATCGCCTTCAAGGTTTCTGCTTTGTCCGTGAACTTGTCCACAGCGTCCTCGTTGTCGGCGATTCGGGCTTTGGCGAGTTCCTTATTCAGCCATTCGTCTATGTGCCCGACTACACGCTCCGCGCTGATGTCGTCCTTTGGGGCGATTTTCTTGGACAGGGCAACTAAGCCCTTGGACATCTCCCGGCCCAGGACATGGCACCCAATCCCCTGACGAATTAGCCTGAATGCCAGGGAGATGATCGGGGCATTGTTCCGGCAGACAACAGCGACGTTCTCTTGGTAGGGCACGTTGTCCATAACCCAATCCCAACTCCAGCCTTTGGATTCATCGACTGTAATTATTTGGCCGTCGATGTTGCCAGAATGGGCTTGGTAACCTGGGACATGTCCCTGCTGCCGTTCTACGATCAACTTTGGGCAGCGGAACGAAGTCATGAGCGGCAGATCAGCCCACCGATCACGGAGCTTCCTGATCTCCTCGGCCGCCTCTTGGATGGCACCCCGGAAAGCATAGATGCTCTGATATTTGTCCCCCACAGCGGCGATCCTGCCGTCCGGAGTTAGGCACTTGGACATCATCAGGACGTTGAGTGGAGTAAAATCCTGATCCTCGTCTCCCCAAACGTTGGGGAACTGAGCGAATTGCCCGCCCAACAAGGTGGAGCAATATATCTGATCGTCGAAGGAGATGATGCCCTGGAAAGCCAGCCGGATGTTCTCGAGGAGAGCCTCTCGAACCAACTCCCAAACCAAGTTGAAGTCGTCTTCGAGGATGGCCTTGTTGTCGGCTAGTGCCTGCCAGCCGTCCTTGGTGTCGGGGACCAGGGTGGAATACTGGTGCCCGAACGGCTCTGGGACGAGGCCCTGGATTTGAGCCTCCCGGAACAGATCGAGCGCCGTGGACCATTGATCGCTGGCGAGTTGCACTCGTCTTTGTTTAGCAATCTCGGTGATGATCTTGCCTGCTTTCCTGGCGTCTGGCTTCATGTTGAACTTGCCCCTGGCTTTCATCCAGGCGCCATGGCCGACCCCGTTGATGGACTTACACACGAAGGAAGAGGGCATCACTTTCAGTAGGTCGTCCACATTCCTCCGATTGAAGGCCATCGCAAGGCCAGGGCCTTTGACCCCTGGCGCCGCGCGCTTGAGGGTGTTGGTTTTGCCTGTACCGGCTCCGGCCTGAATCAGCACCGAGGGCCCGTCTTTGTCGGCGATCAAGTCAATGATTGCCTGTTGATCGGCGGTTGCCGGTGGGTCGGGTTGTTGGGCCGAACCCACTGGCTTGGCGAGCGCATCTCGCCAGGCCACTCTTTTTGATTGCTCCATTTTAACTAACCCTCCCAATCTGGGGTTTCGGGGTTGAATGCTGTAACGTCAGCGGTATGGTAGCCTTCGCGAGCAACACCCAGCTTGACCTGGACACCATCCAGCATTAAGTCTGAATAGGCTTGTGGGACGTTGCTGCAAAGCAGTAGCACCTCCACGTTGCCAGGCCCTCCACGGGCTGTTTTCTTGCCAGAGCCGGCAATGTATCCCAGCATGAACAGCCCCTCGAACTGGAACCCGAGACGATCTGGGGCCAGCGCGTGGAACAATTCGGCCTTGTTCTCAGGGAACTTAGCCAGGTCAACTAGGACCTGAACGGCGTTGCTGTCGTGCGGGTTGGTTGGCTCGGCTCGGAGGAACAGTTCCGTGCCGATTGGGAGACATTGGAGGATGGCATCGGCTGGTGGCCGAAATGACATCCCGACAATGGCAGCAGATAGTGTTTTCATTGTGCTCCTTCTCTTAGGGAATTGATTGTTAGGCCCTAAGTTATAGGGGCGGACGAGTCCGCCCCTATCCCTTGGGGTCTAGGTGTTGATGAACACGAGCCAATAGGTGGCCCACAAGATGGTGGCGAGGATGAGAGCCTTCAGCATTTCATGCCGATGGAATCATGGGTCATTGGGCTTCTTCTCCTGTGCCCTGATGAATGCTTGGTTTCGAGCCTCGTCCCAGCATCTTACGATGTAGGGCTTGAGATAGATAAGGTCCTCGATAGCGATCTCTGCTTCTTCTCGGAGAGAACTAGAGAGGAAATTCTGAGGCTCACAGTATTGCAGCACTTTGAGTGCTGTGTTAATAACTCGTTCGACCGAGTTATCAAACAAGGCCCGTTCGTAGGGATCAGTGGTCTTCGCCATTGGCATTATCCTCTTTAACCGGGATGGCCGACTTCATGGCCTCGATCCATTGGGTCAAATCAGCGGAGGCCGACACTAACCCGCTGCGGCCGCGCGGGTACTTTTTGTGGGTCAACCCCGAGACGCCCGAGAGCATTCGACTGGGGGTTGCCACTCGGGACATTTTCAGCCCTGTCTTCAGATACAGGTCAATGGCGTGTTTGGTTGCCATCGCCTGATACAGCAGCGTGGCGTCTCTGCCGACGAACACTGTCCCGTGCTCGAACCGTTCGATGTAGCTGTCTTCCATGGCCAGTTGCTCCTTTCTTGGCCCTTGGTGATGCGAGATTGCATCAATTGGGCGGGACGTTTGTTGGTTTTGTCCGTCCCGTCCTCAGATGCTACCTCCTCAATTCGGGGTTCTTATCCGCCTCGCGCTCGGCCTCGGTGATCTCCTCGTCCGAGATGGACTCGTTGATGATGTTCAGGGACGATTGGATAGTTCGGACTAACGCCCGCCACTCCCGCCGGTTGGGCTTGTACCCGATAGGGAACTTGGTCAATAGCTCATTGAGCTTGTTGTCAATGAGTCCCGCCTCGAGATAGCCTTGAAGCTCAAGATGGATCTGGACGATCTTGGTGCCGAAGACCTGGGGATAATACCCGACTTCCCCAAATTCTTTGGTCTTGACGTAGACCCTGCCCGTTGATCCCTCGTGCCTTGGGGGATCGAAGTCGGTGACTATACAGGTCTCTCCTGCATGATGGAACGTGTGGCCGATGGGAACTGGATCACCCGAGCGGGTGAATACGAGTTTCCAGTTGGTACCGTTCTGGGTCTTGGTGATTAACATTGGATTGCTCCCTGGGAAAAGTGGATTAGAACTGGATGTCGTCCTTGGCGGTGTCGTCTTCTGCCGTCTCGGACTCGTCGGTGAGGGCGAGTAACGATTGGGAAGCCTGGCCGATGTCGCCCTCGGCCTTGTCGTTGTAATCGAACCGCCGACGAACCTCATCCATCACGGCCCCGAGCGAAGCGCCCTTAACCGAGACATCCCCATATCCTTTGGAGAACCGGATGCTAACATGGGGAGTACGGTTCTTGTACTCGACCGTCAAGGTGAGAGTGGACTCAGTGTAGTCCGACCACGCCAATGCGGCGTGGAGCTGGGCCAGCTCTTGGGTGAACTGGAGGGCCAGGTCATGGATGTGCTTGGAAGCCATGGAACGGGAGATAGGACGGGACATTGGATGCTCCTTTTGGTTGGGGGCCGCCGACGAAGCCGGCGTCTCTACGGCCCTAATCCCCGACCTTCGGTCGGGCTGGTGCAGGAACGCACCATTAGACGGCAGATTAATTTTCTTCTTGCTGCCGTCTTAGGTCCGCTACTGTTGGTTAATAACGACCCAACCGAATGACCGCCACCTTTGATCTGTTGGGGCGTGGTGGTTGAAGTACAAAGCCACTTCCCTGAGCTCGTATGGACCCCCGAGCGAATCAGTGATCAGGCTAACGTCCTCCTGTCCGGCTGGCCAACACGAATCGTAGCGAAGCATGTCGATTGGGAACCGACCACGACCGCGAACGTGATATTTCCTGAGCTTCATTGCTTTGGCCTTTCTTGGTTAGAGGCTGTAGTCGTCTGGAGTGCCCCGGCGGATCTGTTCGTCCCGAAGGCAATTGATCAATGTCGCCAACTCCGGAGTTTCTGCTTCCCCGGCTAGTTCTGTCGCCACGCATTGGGCAGCTTTGATGTAAACTGCGATGTCGGCGTCGTCGATTAAGTAGGCTGGGAATGGGATGGTTCTCATGTCCGTTCCCCGTCAGATCTTGTGGCTGGGTAGTTCGGAGGCGGCTAGGACCTTGGCCCGGAATGGTTCCGATAGGGCGATGGACTTGGATGGTGATGGCCCCGCCCTGAGTGCTCCGTTGGGGCCGACGAAGTAGTAGGTTGGCTTGTGATCGAGCTTGGTGCTGAACTTCCGGCTGTACCAGATGTAGCGGTTGGTGGTTTTGGCCGGCACCCGGTGATTGCCGAGCCGCGATAGGCCCTGGCATAGCTTGTCTTGGACCGTGAGTTTTGGCATTGGATGTTGCTCCCTGGCGGCTTCGCCGCCCTGACCTAGCGCGGATACGGTCAATGCGACCGTCCCTGCTCTAGGGAGAATTACATGATCTTGGGAGTCGTCTCTGTGGCCCCAATCCGCGCTTCGCGCGCTGGCATGTAATTGTCCCTAGAGGTGGAGCTTATTGCTTGCTCCACTCTAAGATGGGAATTGCTTCTGACATAGCCCATCACCAAGACACTGTTGTCTCGGCATCGCGATGTTGTCAGTTCGGTAAGCATTCCGGTGGCCGGAGGGAGCAGGATACCGCGTTTTCCCTGCTGATCACGGCACCTTCTGGATGGCCGGCGGGTTCTTTCCTCGAGTGGGTGGGGACCGCTCCCCATTCGGGCATTTACCAAGGGACTTGGCCCTGCTGCCCTAGCGCCCTAAGTCGAAACCGGCGGCCTTTGCGCTTGCGCCCCGATCCCTGATGGGTGAGCAACCCATCTACTCCCGCTATCTCCCTGCACCTCACATATCAGTTAATCCCGAATGATAAGGATACCATATGCAAGTCCAGGTGTCAATAGGGTTGATGAAATGCTCAGTTGTCTTCAGCGTCGTATTCGTCTGGCTGGTATGGCACTATTCCCAGTTCCTTGTTGGGTTCTATCGGCTCCACTGGCTTTTCTGGCTTGGCGTAGCGGCGTTTGATCTCGTTCATCATGTCTACTTCTTCTTGAGAGGAAGGTTGTGAGGGATCTATGGTGGGTGTCTTATGAAATGCCTTTTCTGCTGCGATGGCCTCGTTGCGAGCTTGCTCTTCGACTTCGGATTTGATTTTGGCAGCGTTGCCGCCCTCAGATAGTAGAGTTGAATGTCCCAACAGCATGTTGGGCTCTTCCAATTTGGAATATTGTTTGATGCCTCGAAGCCGGCGGATGCGTTCTTGACGTTTGCGCTCGTATTCGTTCTTTTTACGGCTTAGGTTAAAGCGCATGCGCTCCTCCGCGATTACCACTGTTGCAGCTGTAGGGGTTTTGAGAAGTTCTATCTCTAGCATTTGCTGGTCCCAGGCTTGGGATTTGGTGAGTTCACCCTTCTGGATGGCAGTGTCCCGGCTTTGTATTGTTGTTATGAACTGGTCTAGTCTAAGCTGGTAAACTTCGGCGGCTTGAATGATGCGGAGGATTCTGTTAGCGGTAATGGGCATTTGGCTATCTCCTTTTCCAAGTGTTAACTTGGGTTGGGTCTTTGATTAGGTTGTCGAGCCCGAGCTTTGCTGGTGTCTCAGGGGTGATGTGCGTGGGGATGCTGAATGGTCGGCGGGTTTGGATGGTTTGGATTGCGATGCGGGTGAATAAGAAACTGTACTCGGGATGTTTGAGGCCGAGCTTGTTGAGTTCTTGGCTGTTGTATATGGGGCGGCTGCCGTACTGGCGTCTTAGGATTGCCATTGCGCGGGTGAAGCCTTGGAGTTGATCTGGCATTGGTGGCTCCTGGGTGTTCGCGGGTTAACGCTGCGGTTGTTGGGGCATGATAATGGGGTGGCAATGTTGTGGAAACATTGATCCCATTATGGTTTAAGCTATACTCGGCCACCGGCCCGGACCACCAGGGGGTAGGGTATGCCCTGGTCTGCTTTTTCTCTAATAAAAAAAAAGAAAAAAAAAAAACTGGGGTATAGGGCCAGGAGATAGGTTAGTTCCTGGGATTTGGGGATGGAGTGTGGTTCAAACCATAATGGGGTCAATGTTTCCACAAGTTTGGGATACGGTGTTGGGGAATTAAATGGGATTTTGACCATCAAACATGGCACGGACCACCAGCAACACCGTCTATATCCTCGAACACATTTTACGAGTTTGTCAAAAGTGTCAAATGCCGGACAGATTTGACAAACTCGACAAAAGTGTCAAAACTGGGACGGATTTGACGAGTTTGTCAAAAGTGTCAAAACTGGTACAAATTTGACAAATTTGTCAAAAGTGTCAAAACTGACGGTCTGTGGTATCTGGCGGTCTCAGGTCGGCGGTCTCCAATCCTGCGGTCTGCGGTCTCTGGAGCGCCAGACCCCCGGAGGCGCTGTATATGCCTGGATATTATATCCCAGTGGATATAACGCCTATCGAGCTATAGACGCTATAGTTTCCTCGATATAACGACCGTCCTCGACCATTGCACGGCTTGCATGGCAGCCATGCATTCCCAACGCTGTATTTTCCCAATGGACTATGGGAATATCGTTGTGCGCCGTCATATGGCGTGCCGATTGGCCAAAGACCCTAACCGTAAAGGTAAGGGGAAGCCAACAAGACCCATGGATGGGCATTAGCCCAATGGGAACAATCAACCACAAGGAAAGTGAAAATGGCTATCAACAAGACCGAAAAGACTAATGGGAATGGTTCCGCGAACCTTGCTTCCCGCGTTGACTTGGCAAAGTTGCCTAAGGCGTTCGATGCTACCGAACGTGTCAAGGTTGGGAATCAAGAGTTTTCCCGCGAACAACTCTCCCAAGCCTATTGGGGGGATCTTGTTTACGCTTATAGTGGCGTTACCGTTCCCGCATGGCGGCTTCCTGCTATTACCCATTACCTGATGGCGGGTTACAAGTTCAAACATGGCGTTGGAAGTGAAGCGCAATCAGGTATGCCTGACGAATTGATCGGCAAGTCCGAGTCGCCCGCATACATTGCCAAAATGGCGGAAAAGCAAGCCGCCATTATCACCCGCATGTTGGCGGGTGATTACGCGCACCCCGAACGGACTTCCCGCCCAATGATTGTTGGGAAAGACGAGCTCGAGACCGCGTTCTACTCCTTGGCAATTGTTGACGTTACCAAGAAGTTGAACGCCAAAGGTTCCGGCATCGAAAAGGCTGCAAACTTTGACGCGGCGAACCCAATGTGGGTTGATCCTGAGACGGGTCGGCCCATGGGAATCAGGTGGTGGATTGATGACGTTTACCTTAAGAACGACGATCCTTGCGTCGGCTTCCCGAACCTTGGTGCCGCACGGCGCGCGAACCTTAACGATCGTGCCAAGGCGGAACTTGCCAAGGCCGCGTTGGGTGGCAAGTCCGCACCCGCCACGGCTGACGGGAAGAAGAGGGCGAGTCTGTAACATCTAGCCTTGGGGAACTTACACAGTGTATCGTGTAAGTTCCCCATTTCTTTTGTCCTGTGTTTGCAATGTTATAACATCACGCTATGCCATACCCCAGGTGGGTATGATGGTATACCCCAGGAGGGTATGCTGACGGGGGACCGACCTGGGTCTTGACAGGCGGAGGGGGCCCCCGAAGGGGGCGGAGTCCCATTGACAAAATTCCCAAAAAACACCCAGGCCATCTTTAGCAACTGAGAGCAAAGACCCTGGCAGCCCAGGGCTAAAGCCCCCCCTACCTCGTAGCCCAGTCCATCATTAACACATTCGCACCGGGCCTTCGGCCCCATCCGCGACATTACCCTTTACTGCCGCCGTGGCATATGCCATGCCAGTGCCATGTCAAGCGACGACGAATTTTTCGACATCGGCCCTGCGCGAGGCGCATCCCGTCGGCCCAAGGCGGACCTGACATTCGAGGTCATCCGATCCCTAACGGCCGAAGACATGGCCGAATTGGAAACCCCCTCGCCCTTGGGCTCCCAGCCGCTGCCAATCCAGCAGCTTCGGGCCTCCCACCATCAACTCGCCCAGTTGCTCGCCCAGGGCCGCCCCGACCAAGAAGTCAGCCTAATCACCGGCTACTCCCCATCGCGGATCTCGATTCTCAAAAAGGACCCCACTTTCCAGGAACTTCTCGCCTCCTACCGCGAAATCCGGGAGCAGGTCTTCGCCGACACTCTCGAGCGGATGCGAGTCCTAGGGCTGTCCACCCTCGACGAACTCCAAGAACGCCTCGAGTCCTCCCCCGAGCGCTGGTCAAACCGCGAGCTGATGGAGATGGCGGACCTAATGCTCGTGAAGCCCCAACGCGCCCAGCAGGGCCTATCCGGCGGCACCGCCTCAGGAGCCTCCCCCGTCTCCATCAACGTCCAATTCGTCGAGTCCAAAACCCCCGCTCTCACCATCGAGGGCGAACAACCCCTGAGCTTACCCACGAAGCAGGATAAGGTCGCATAGCGATGACCGCGATGATGCCAGTGGGAGCACGTCAGTACACCGACGGGAACGGTCGTCCGTTGGTAGCCGGGATGGTAGCGTTCGCCCAACCCAACACGGGCGGCGCTACCCTCCTGCCAATCTGGGCCGATGAGCGCCAGCAGGTCCAATTATCCAACCCCGTCCCCCTCGACGCCAGCGGTAGGCCCTTCTCGGGTGGGAGCCAGCAGTCGATTTGGGGGACGGGGCAATACCAGGAGTTTGTGTACGACTTCGAGGGGAACCTCCAGTCCAGCGCCATGATCGACGTGCCATTCAGTTCCATGGGTGGCACCATCAACGGCAGCGTCACTATCAATGGCAGCGGCGAAAGCACCCTAACCGTCTCCGGCGACATCACCAGCACCAACGGCAACATCACCGGGGCGATGATCACCTCTACCGGCAAGCTCCAGGCCGGCTCCGCCAACTTCACCGATCCCATTACCACCAACGGAATCAACGACTCCAATGAGATCACAACCCCCGATCTCACAGTCACCAACACCGCCACCATCAACAACCTTGCTGTCAACGGCACTTTTAGTTCTGCTGGGGTTCTTGATGTTGATGGTGTCAATTCCTCCGGCCCGATCACCGGCACCACTGGGACATTCTCAGGGGCCTTGCAGGCAGCCAGCTTCAACATCGGCGGAACCATCCCAGTGGTAGGCGCTCAGGGCGGCCAAGCCACCATCACCTCCTCCCCCGCCATGGTCACGTTCCCGGTGGCGTTCAACTCCGTCATCAGCGTCGTCGCAACCCCAGTGTTCACCACGCTGCCGACTGACATCGGCGGATTTTTCGCGGCCATCGGGTCGGTCTCCAACACCGGCTGCCAAATCACAGTCCAAAACTTCAACGGCCAGGTCCCATCCCAAGTCTCCCAATCCATCACCGTCAACTGGTTGGCGATCGGGACATGACCCCAGGAAGACTCCAAAGGAAATGGCTATCAAGCCCCTGGGACACTTGTCTAATCCCGCCGGAACCCAGCAACGTAACTGGTTCCGCTGATATAGAAACCTGTGCTTGCGACGTTCCCCCATGGGAACAATGCGCGGAGTCAGGGTGCAAATTTCGTAACTGGAAACCTTATCCATGAGCGTCCTCTGGGACAACGATAACAAGAGTGAGCGCCAGCAGCCGGGGCGAAATGCTACCGAGTTGATCCAGCGCGCCCGAGAGGCACTCAGTTATCCGAATGTTAAAGGGAGGCTCAACGCCCGGCTCAAACAGCCTTTATTCCTGGGCGGCCGGGAGGAGCAAGCGAGCTTCGCGGCTTGTGTTGCGCTGCTGCGGCGCTTTTGCTTCATGCTACGGACACCAGCGGGGACCGTACATCCTAACAGCTGGTGGCCAGCATGAGAGTCATCTCTGGCCTCATCACCGCCTCCCAGCTTGATGAGCGTCCCGACTGTATCCCCCGGGCCCGCTCCCGAGGAAAGCAGGCCCTGGGTCACCGATATGAGGAAGCCGTAGCCCGCCAGCTAGGCCCCAAGGCTACTCAAGGCATCTGGTGGAGCTTCCGAGATCGACACGGCCCAGGGCTCTGCCAAACCGACCTCCTAATGCGAGGCCAAAATTGCTCGCTCGTAATCGAAGTCAAACATACGTGGACCGACGAGGGCATGGCTCAACTCAAATACCTCTATTTGCCTGTAGTCTCCAAAGCTCTTGGCCAGGAAATCATCGGTATCCAAGTCTGCAAACACCTGGTCCCTTACGCTCGGGGCAAAATCGCCCAAACTTTCGAGGAAGCAGTCCGCCTTGCCTATAAAAACAACTCTCTTGTAACAGTTCACTGGCGAGGGATTGGCCCTCTCCTACAATCTCAGATGGAGTCCGCTAGTGTCTAAGCATACTGAAGGCAAACCAACCCCAGCCGGTGATCATATCCAGCCCGGAATGGCCGCTGGCGAACATGGAATAGGAGCCGCCGTTGCCG
>Ga0123355_10003350_pt1 | contig 22933 bp, 23 predicted proteins | sample TergutEmb28metaG_3_FD_89872 | JGI IMG/M metagenome (GOLD analysis project Ga0123355, IMG submission 89872) | Embiratermes neotenicus P1 segment gut microbial communities from Petit-Saut dam, French Guiana - Emb289 P1 | ecosystem: Host-associated > Arthropoda: Insects > Digestive system > Gut ... | reverse complement strand
TTGCGAGGAGGGCTTTAGCCCGACGCGGCAATCCAGAAACATGAGTATTCCACTATTTCCTGGATTGCTTCGTCGTTTCACTCCTCGCAATGACGAGCAGCGGGTGGCTTTTTTGACAAGCTGCGGACGACCGAGGCGGTCGTCCCTACACAGTTACCTAAAAAACCTATCCAATTCCCTTTGCATTGGCTCACGAAAATCTACCGCCGCTTCTTGTGGTGTGCGGTTATACCACCATGCAATATCAGGGTGCGGTTGGGGCAAAAAATTGTTGATGATGTTGTCCAGTTCTGCTGCAAACCCCGGCACATTAACGCCCAAATCCATGCGCTTGGTATGCATCGCGTCAAGCTGACGTGCGGCGTCCTCATCTGACAATATAACGGAGTTCATCCAAACAATCGGGACATCGCTTATTCTTTCCCAGTCGTTGCCTGCCCAAGAAAAATATTCTTCCATAACCATCAAAAGCTCTGCCGCTTCCCATGAAGAACCCCAAGGCAATACAAGCCCTTCGCTCCAGCCGCCCATCCATGTATTGCCCGATGTATTGGACGGGCCTGTTGGTAGTGGAATAACCGCAAAATCAAAAGGCAAATCAGAAGCTCTGGTAGTGCCACGCCAATACCATGGAGGTGTTCCGGTAATAAATGCAAAATTGCCTTCTGTAATGGAAGGGGAAGTTATAGAGGTTGCTCCACTGCCTGACCATCTCAGATTAGGTCTTAAAAGCCCTTCCTGAAGTATTGTTTCCACAAAAGCCATTGCCTCTATAGAATTGGGGTGATCCAGCCCGTAATTCATATCTTCGGTTACAAGCATTCCGTCGTTTGCGCCAATAAAGTTGCGAAGCAAATCGCATTGATGCACTCTACGAAGATTACCACTGCCCGAAATATTAACAAATTCTGCAATTCCCCACTGGTCTATGGCGCCGCTGCCTGTTGTGTCAAGGGTGGTCATACGCATAATTTCCAACATGGCATCCCAAGTCCACTGTCCTGTATTGTAAAGGTCTACGGGATTCGGCGCACCGGCAGCATGTACTACGTCTAAGTTAACGCCCAGTGTAAAAGCCGAAGTTTCCGGTTCGGCTGTCCAAAATGCCCACGCATGGCCTAAGCCCTCTGCCGCAAAACGGCTGTATATTTGCGCGCCTAAAAGGTCCGAGCCCGGCAGGCTGATAAAATCCAGCGGTTGTATCAAATTGTTTACTGCGGCTTCAAGTGATATTTCCGGCGGTGCCATTACAATATCTGCAAATGGGCTGCCCGCCGCTACGCTGGTGCGCAGTAAACTCATAAGGTGTGCGGGCCCTCTTGGCATCACTTCTTCAATTGAAAAATTAAACGCATACTCTACACGGCGGGCGTTGTCCCAAATCATCCTATCCCTGGCGTAATTATCAGAAGTAGCGGGGTTGGGCTCGTTGTGAGTGCTTTGCAGCATGGTGAATGGTACACTGCCTGCATGCAGGACGCCAATGGTAATTATTCTGCCGTTAAGGTTTATGGGTTGGTGAATGCCCCTTGTGCGCAACGCTTGCTCTATTGGCTCTTCATTATCGTTTACGAAATACTGCCGCAGAGGAGGGGGCGGCGCATTGTCGTCGAGGGTTATATGTGGTGGTTCGGTGTTTCTACCGCACGCCGTGATAAATAACGTCAGAACGAGTACAATTGCCAGCTTAACAATGTCGGCTTTCATTCTCTTTTCCTCCCAATAACTGTAGGCTCACACGACTATAGCACGCGGTTTCTTCCTGTGCAAGTCATACCAATTCGCACCAGTATTAATTGGCGATTATCAGACACCAACTGATATTCTACTTGAACCCATGCCAAGCCCGTTATATACTTACCTTACGATATTAAGTTTCGGAGGTGGCCACTATGATGAAAGACAGACACAAATGGAACAAGGAAGTCAGCACAATCGAGTTCACTTTTACGGACAGGGGAAGCTATGGCAAAGTTTTCTGGCAGCACAGAAAAGAATTGCTGCTTAAAGCCGGTGCAAGACTTACGCCAGACCCGCAATTAAACAAAGACGGCACCTTAAATTTCTCTGCAAAATTTGCGAAAACGCTTCGCGCAGACCATGCGGATAAAATTGCAGATGGGGTCACAACCGAAGACATCATATTTCCGTCCCCAAACGAACTGGGCATCTTTCTGCGCTTTGGCGGTGACAATACGTGGGAAAACTTGAAGGACAAAGACGGCAAATCTTTGCACGAGTGGAGTAAGTACTAGGTATGGTCATCATAAACCTAGGCATTTTGGCCCACGTAGACGCAGGCAAAACCACCACTGTAGAGCAAATGCTATACCTATCCGGCGGGCTGCGTTCGCTGGGTTCTGTAGACAAAGGTAGCACGCAGACGGACTTTTTGCCAATAGAGCGGCAGCGGGGTATTTCCGTGGCAACGGCGTCTGTGTCTTTGGAAACGGCAACCCACAAAATTAATATCATAGACACCCCCGGGCATATGGATTTTACCGGAGAAGTCGAACGCGCACTGTCTGTCCTAGATGGCGTAATTCTTGTGGTGTCCGCGGCAGAGGGCGTACAATCGCAAACAGAGCGGTTTTGGAAAGCACTGCGGGAAATGGAAATACCTACGATTATTTTTTTGAATAAAATCGACCGTATGGGATGCAATCCCGGCGTCATTTTGCAGAAACTGCAAGATGAATTTAGCCCAAAAATAATCCCGATAAATACCTACAAAAATGCCGGTTTAACAGAAGTAGCCATCGAATTATGCGCCATTTCCGAAGACGGCATTTTAGAATTATGCGAAAACGACGACGCATTGGCGGCGCAATATTTGGAAAGCGGTAATGTATCTCCGGAAGCTGCCAAAGCCGGTTTAATCCGTCAAACAAAAGAATGCACAGCCTTCCCATTAGTATACGGGGCGGCTGCACTTGGCGTTGGTATCGCGCAATTAATTAAAGCCATTGAAACATATCTGCCGGCTAACCCCCCTCAACCAAACGGGGGGTTAGCCGGCATTATTTATAAAATCGAACATGACAAAGCGGCCGGAAAAATTGCCCATGTCAGGCTGTTTGACGGCACCGTACAAAACCGTGATATGGTTACCATTTTCCGCCCGGGTATTGAACCATTTCAAGAAAAAGTAACGCAAATCCGCAAGCTGTCCGGCGCTAAGCGGGAAGATGTGGGGCTCGCCCATGGAAATGAAATCGCCGCCATCTGCGGCATGACCGGCGCAAAAGCGGGCGATATGGTGGGACAGATGCTGTACCGCCGCCATAGTAAAATTGCTACTCCGTTATTTTCCGTCCAAGTTTACGGCCAAGAAGGCAAGGAAAGCCAGCTTTTACAAGCAATCTCCGAGCTTTCCGACGAGGACCCGCTCATGGATTATACCTGGAATTATAACGAGCGTGAGCTTGTAATCCGCACCATGGGTAAAATCCAGCTGGAAATTTTGGAGTACCTGCTATTGGAACGCTATGGCATGACTGTGGAATTTTCATCGCCATCGGTTATCTATAAAGAAACCGTGGCAGGCCAAGGCATAGGGCACGAAAGCTATACCATGCCAAAACCATGTTGGGCAATTGTAACCTTGCAGGTAGACCCGCTTCCCAGGGGCAGTGGCTTCCAATATAAATCGGCAACGCACAAAAGCGTTTTGCAAGACCGCTATCAAAATCATATAGAAATTGCTGTGGCGGAGGCAATGAAACAGGGGCGATTAGGCTGGGAGGCTACAGACCTATGCTTCACATTAATTGACGGGGAAAGCCATATTTACCACACGCACCCAATGGACTTTTTCTTGGCAACGCCCATAGCCGTAATGCGGGCGTTAGAAAACGCCGGTTCTGTTTTGCTGGAGCCGCTGGTAAAGCTTAAGCTAACCGCTGTAGAAGAACTATCCGGCAAGCTTATAGGCGACATCATAAAAATGCGTGGTGAATTCGATAGCCCTGTTCTAAAGGATGGTAAATTGGAAATGGAGGCCATTGTGCCGGTGGCTACTTCTATGGATTATTCTATTCGGTTTTCGTCGCTGACTTCCGGGCGGGGGATTATCAAATCGGATTTTTACGGATATGTAGAATGCCCGTTGGAATTGGGCGCAACGGCAAAACGCAGGGGTATAGACCCACTGGATAGGGACAAATGGATACTTTACAAGCGCGGGGCACTTACGTAAATAAAAGACTATATTTGACTTTATCACTATCCTATGCTTTACTACTTCCCATACAAACCGAAGTTAAAGCATAGTACGAAAATAAAATCCAGTTGGTGATAAAATATCACCAACTGACCAACGCTTTTTCGTACTCGGTTGGTGACGGGATTGCCCGTAATGGGCGGATAGGAGAACGTCAGATGATTATTGGAGTTATTTATTTTGTTGTCATTTTTCTAGCCTGTGTGCTGGGGGCAATTGTAGGGCTTGGGGGCGGTGTATTTATCCGTCCTATTTTTGATGCCATCGGGTATCACAATGTTTTGAATATTGCGTTTTTCTCCAGCACGGCGATACTAACCATGGCAGTAGTGTCCACAGCCAAAAAGATGAAGGATGGCTTAGCTATAAAAGTAACCATGGCTTTGCTTATTTCCAGCGGGGCGGTGGTCGGCGGCTTTTTGGGCAACTTGCTGCTGGAATATTTAGTTGAAGCAATGGATATAGAATCCAGCGTACAGCTTGTACAAATCGTGGTTACGGTTTTGGTGCTTGCAGTTTCTATTTTTGCTACATCTAAACGGGATTTGCAATACGAGATTAAGTCGAAAGCTATCTTGCCTGTTATAGGCGTTGGGCTTGGTGCGGTTGCGGCTTTCCTAGGAATTGGCGGCGGGCCTATCAATGTGCCGATACTCATGATTTTTTTTGGGCTGCCCATAAAAACCGCCACGATGTATTCTATTGTCATTATATTTTTTTCCCACGCGTCGCGGCTTATAACCATGGGTTTTACCGTAGGATATGCGTATTTCGACCTGCGGTTCTTACCGTTTGTTGTAGTGGCGGCAGCAATTGGTGGGCTGCTTGGTGCTAATTTGAGTAAAATTTTCTCCGACGCAGTTGTAAAAAAACTGTTTATATGTGCGCTTTTGGCGGTTATTGCATTAAATTTGTACAATGGTGCTATGATTTTGTGGGGGTAGTCTCCTATGGAAAAGTACAAACATTTCGAAAATTTATCGGTTACGGCAGGTCTTGGCATAACTATATTGGATACCGCCGGGCATACGCTGTTTGAGTCATCTATTCATACCATGTCGGCAGAATTTCTTAACATACTGTACGCAAAATTAGAGTGTGAAGAAAGTTGCCGTATTGCATTTTTGTATGGGTGCTATCAATCGCGGCGTTTTGGCGGGCGATATATTTTTTTTGCGCCATCCGGGCTGGTGTACTGTGCGGCGCCATTATTGGATAACAAAGGTAAAATGCTGGCCGGCGTTCTTGCGGGGCCGTTTATACTTACAGACCACGACGATTTTATAGATTTTGACATGCGGGACCAAGCTGTGCTTTCGCCGGGTGATATCGACATATTACGTGATGGTGTGCATGCTGTGCCATGTATTACGCCAAAACAGGCGCACGCAGTAGGTGAGCATTTATATTATGTAGTATCAACATTCTTTTTACAGACGGAGTTATCCGAAGCTGTGCCTGTGCAAACAGATATGTTTTCCGCAACATATTCTATCGAAAAAGAAGACGAGTTGCTGCTTGCGATACGCAAGGGGGATATCCACACAGCAAATGTAGTGCTGGGTGATATTTTGAAGCAAATGCTGTTACATAATGGCGGAAACATTGAGGTTTTGCGTTCCCGTGTGGTAGAACTTACGGTGCTTTTGTCGCGTGCAGCGTTAAAAGGCGGAGCGGATATAAACGCAATTTTAGGTTTGAATTACGGCTACTTGCGTGAAATAGACAGCTTTTCGTCTGTGGAGGATATCGTGTTGTGGCTGCACATGGTTACAAAGCGGTTTACAGAGCATGTATTTGAGTTTTCCGGCGCAAAACACATGGATATCATTTATAAGGCTATCGACTACATCAAGCGGAATTATGCCACAAAGCTGTCGCTGCAAAAAATAGCCGACCATTTGTTTATAAGCCAGCAGTATTTTTGCCGCATATTCAAGGAAGAAACAGGCCAAACCCCTGGCGCATATATCACCTTTGTACGCATAGAAGAAAGCAAAAAGCTGTTGCGCGACTTGTCTATAAATATCATAGATATCCCCGAGCGCGTGGGCTTTGAAAGCCAAAGCTATTTTACGAAAATTTTTAAAAAGGAAACAAGCACCACACCGGGGCAGTATCGCAGGGAAAATATTGAGCGGAGGTAGTTTTAATGAATCAATTCGATTTAATGAGGCAAAACGGCATCAATTATCTGACCGGGGGCAGTGGCTATGACCCTACCAACCCAAGAATTGCTTTTGTCTTGGCCGACTTAGACAAGCTGGTTGACGAATACCGGCGCTCCATGTTCAACAGCAAAGGGCTGATATGGGATGATTATCCCGACAATGAAAACCATGGACAAACGGCGGGGTGTCTCAAGCAATTATCAATCATGTGTATGGCGTATTCGCAATACGGCAGCAAACATTTCCGGAATAAAAAGCTGCGAAACGACGTTATAAAAGCCTTGGACTGGATGAACGAGAACCGCTATTCCGTTAAACTGGCGCAAAGCGGAAGCGGCGACTGGTGGTTTAAGGAAATTTCCTGCGGGTTAGCCTTAGGTTATACGCTGATATTTATGGGCGAATACCTTACAGCGGAGCAAATTCAAAAATGGGTAAAAACCATAGAAGCATACAACCCCAACGGCTACGACTTCACCGAACCATGGGGTGCAACCACTGCTGTAAACAGGCTGGACAAATGCGTTATTTACTTGATGCTGGCCATATGCGCAAAAGATGAGAAGATGCTAGAGTACGCCATGGACGGCATGGTTGGAGAATTTCAATTTGCTAAAGGGCTATATACCGGCATTGTAAAAAGCGGCATATACGACCCTATGACATTGCACGATGGTTTTTACGAAGACGGATCGTATTTGCAGCATGTTGGCGTGGCTCATACATGCGGGTATGGTACGGCCTTTGTGGAAACTTTACCTTTTTTGCTGAACATATTAAGCGGCACAAAATGGCTTCTTGACTTGGACGTAGACATCATCTGCAAATGGGTACGCAATGCGTATATTCCAGTTATGTTCCGTGGCGGAGCAATGGATTTTGTGAAAGACAGGGAAATAGCCAGGCGTCATTTGCAGTCCCACATGATGGGCCACAGGATAGCCAGTGCGATATGCGGTTTGGCGGCGGTTCTTCCGGATTCGGATTATTTCAAAGCGGTGGTAAAAGGCTGGATAGAATGCGACAGCTTTTTAGACTTTTTTTCATATACTCATGAAGAAAACCAGCGGCTTTTTGTTGGTGCAACCATACGAATGAACCAATTAATTGAGGATGCGTCCATCAAGCCGGTATACGACTTCATCATGGGCAGAATGTTTGCCGTTGCCGCAAGAGCGGTACAATTTAGGCCGCATGCAGGTGACAAACCCGCATATGCATTTAACGTGGGAATGAATTCTGCGCGCAACAAATATTACGAGGCTGTTCGTGACGAAGGTTGCAAGCATTGGTATATAAATGAAGGAATGACCTGCTATTATTCAAGCACGGACTTATCCCATTATGATGACGGTTACTGGGCCACTGTGGATTTGTACCGTCTGCCAGGCACCACCGTTGATACGAAAAAACGAATGGATAACGAAGCCAACAATATGTATTCCACCGCAAGTTGGGCAGGGGGCGTGCAGCTGCTTGACAGATATGTGGCAGCAGGTTATCAACTTTCGGCTTACGGTGTTTCGCTAAAGGCGAAAAAGTCATGGTTTATGCTGGATGGGAAAGTTGTGTGTCTTGGTGCGGATATAAACAGCACAGACGGTAGAACAATTGAAACTGTTGTGGAAAACCGGAAGTATAAAAAATCCTGCGCGGTTTCACAAGGGACCGAACCCTGCTGGCTGCATTATGCGGCAGCGTCGCAAGGAGGATTCTATTTTCCGCAAAACCCGGCATTGAACATTTTGCAAGAAAAACGTACAGGCAATTGGGCAGCGTTGGGCGGCAGCTCTAGCGGCACAGAAGAAAATAATTTCTTCACCTGCTGGATAGACCACGGTAAAAATCCGGAAGGCGCGCAATATGAATATATTTTTCTTCCCGGCGCAACTGCAGAAGAAACACAGCAATACGCCGCTTGCCCGGATGTTGCGATACTGGAAAACTCAGCGCGGGCGCAAGCTGTTAAAGATGTGCAAGCAGGTATTACCGCCATAAATTTTTGGACAGACGAAAAATGTACAATAGATGGAATAACATGCGACAAGCAGGTATTATTTATGATGCACGAAGGAGAGGAAGCTGTTACTATCGCAGTGTCCGACCCCACTTGGAAAAATGACGGTGATATAACAATCGAAATTTCCAAACCGTTTGGAGCGGTACTTTCAAAGGATGATAACATAACCGTTACCCAAACTGCGCCATCACTTATTTTTAAGGTTAGAACAAATGGAGCAGATTCGATGGGTAAAACCCATACATTAAAATTGGAACAATATCAGTAGAATATTGTACAAAAACATGTTAAGATAGTGCAAGAAATCGCCGAAGCTGAATTTTATAGTAAGCGATGTATCAGCAAACAAAACTAAGGAGGATATTATGGCTTTATTAGAAAACATTTCTGCCGCGTTGCAGGCAGGCAAGGCGAAAGACGTTGCACAACTTGTGCAAGAAGCTATGGATAGCGGAATACCCGCGCAAGAAATTCTTGATAATGGTTTATTAGCGGGTATGAGCATTATCGGGACAAAATTTAAAAACAACGAAGTGTATGTACCGGAAGTTTTAATCGCCGCAAGGGCGTTAAACAAAGGTACCGAGCTTTTGAAGCCAAAACTGCTTGAAGAAGGTGTAGAACCGGTGGGCAAAGCGGTTATTTGCACAGTAAAAGGCGACTTGCATGACATTGGCAAAAACCTTGTAAAAATGATGCTTGAAGGCGCCGGTTTTGCCGTTGTAGATTTAGGTGTAGATGCTTCTGACGAAAAAGTTGTTGAAGCGGTAAAAGAACATAGCCCGCAAGTAGTTTGTTTGTCTGCGTTGCTTACAACCACTATGAACCAACTGCAAACCGTGGTAGAAGCGCTAAAAGCTGCCGGAATTAGAGAAAATGTAAAAGTAATGGTGGGCGGTGCGCCGGTTACCCAGGCATTCTGTGACCAAATTGGCGCAGATGCATATGCGCCGGATGCCGCTACAGCCGCAGAAGTAGCAAAATCGTTTGTTGCATAAAAAATTAAAGACGTGCATAGAAACCTAAACACCCTTTAAAAGGGGTGTTTTTTTGTAGTTCCCATTTTATCATGATATAATGCTCATAACCTATTTCAGAAATGAGGACTCCCATGCCACGTAAAATTTTACTAATCGATGGTTTCAGCATATTAAATCGCGCATTTTACGCATTGCCGCTCCTTTCTACAAAAGATGGCGAGTATACAAATGCGGTGTTCGGCTTCATGAATATATTTTTCCGCTTTTGCGACGAAGAACAGCCGGATTATATAACCGTGGCATTCGACTTGCCGCAGCCTACGTTCAGACATGAGCAGTATGGCGCGTATAAAGGTACCCGCAAGGGAATGCCCGATGAATTGCGCGCGCAGGTTCCAACGCTCAAACACTTGCTTGAAAAAATGCAAATAAATATAGCAGAATGCGCCGGGTTTGAAGCCGATGATGTCATTGGCACTTTAACCGCAAAAGCTGTAGCGGAAGGGATAGAGCCAGTAATAATCAGCGGCGACCGTGACCTTTTACAGCTTGCAACGGATACCGTAAAAATCCGTTTACCCAAGACAAAAGCAGGCAAAACTGAAGTGGAAGATTACTATGCCGCCGATGTTTTGGCAAAGTACGGCGTATCGCCCCAAGCGTTTATAGACGTTAAAGCATTAATGGGCGATACTTCCGATAATGTACCCGGCGTGCCGGGTATTGGTGAGGTTACAGCCACAAAAATAATCGCCGCGTATGGCTCGCTTGATGCGGCACTGGAAAATGTAAGCGAGATAAAGCCCAAAAAGGCGGCGGAAAACCTATCAGAGTTCAAGGACTTAGCGCTGGTTAGCAAAATGCTTGTAACAATAGTGCAAGATGCACCGGTAGAGTTGTGTTTAGAACCGCCGGACAATATGTGGAACGCAGAAGCCTTGGCGGAAGTAAGACGTTTGGAGTTCAAAGCTTTGCTCAAACGTTTTGAATCCAAAGGCACCCAAGAAGCCGTACGCGAATTGATATATGAAATAATAAAAGACCGCGAAAACGCAAAAATGATTTTTGACACATTAGCCGATTCCGGCGAATTAACAGCTTTTTGCCCACTGTGGGGCGAAACGAAATTAGTAGGCATCGCACTGGCCACAGAGGGCAGCAATTTGCAATATATTGCCACAGATTCTGGGGAGCTTTCATTATTTTCCGAGCCGGGAATTTCTCAAGACGAACTTATAGAAATGGTAAAATCATGGCTGCAATCAGAATCGCCAAAGTGTATTTACGACTATAAAACCGAAGCAAGGCGGCTACACACTTGCGGAATTGCCCTAAAAGGCGATGTATTTGACTCAATGTTGGCTGCATACGTCATAGACCCATTGGCGCAAAATCGCACCCCGTCAGACATCGCCGCAACCTATCTGCAAGAGCCATTATCGACATTGGAAGGTTTACTTGATAACAAAGGCAAGCGAGGCAAAGACCGTAAAACCCCAAAAGATATCCCTGTAGAAGAAGCCGCAAAGTATGCCGTAGGCATTGCAGATGCGCTGCTTCGTGTTAAGCCAATTTTAGAGGAAGCGCTTACCGCCAGCAATCAGGCAGACCTGTACAATAAAATAGAAATTCCCGTGGCACAAACCCTTTTGGATATGGAAATCCAAGGCATACAGGTAGACCACGCAATCCTTACCAGCTATGGCGAAGTACTGAATAAACGACTCTTATTGCTCACCGATGCTATTTATGACCTTGCCGGAGAGGAATTTAACATCAATTCTCCGGCTCAGGTAGGCGTAATCCTGTTCGAAAAACTTGGGTTAAAAGGCGGTAAAAAAACGACGCAGGGCTATTCCACTGCGGCAGACGTACTGGATAAGCTTGCAGACAAGCACCCGATAGTATCACTGATACTGGAGTACCGCGCCCATGCCAAGCTTAAATCCACATATGTAGAAGGCTTGCTTCCGCTTATAGACCCGGTTACGTCACGTATTCATTCCACGTTCAACCAGGCACTCACCGCAACAGGCCGGCTATCCAGTGCAGAACCCAATTTGCAAAATATCCCTATAAGAATGCCCCTTGGGCGCGAGCTTCGCAAAGCATTTGTACCGCGGGAAGGGGCTGTGTTCGTTGATGCAGACTACAGCCAAATAGAACTCCGCTTGCTGGCGCATATGTCTGGTGACGAAACACTGATAAATGCTTTCCGCCAGGGCGAGGATATTCACAGGCTTACCGCGTCCCAAGTGCTGGGCATTGCCCTGGAAGACGTAACACCGGAAGCGCGCAGCAACGCCAAAGCGGTTAACTTTGGTATCATATACGGTATAGGCGCGTTTAGCCTAAGCGAAGACTTGAAAATTTCCGTAAAAGAGGCGGAGACGTATATTTCCGGCTATTTTAGAAAATACCCGGGCGTAAAGCATTACTTGGACACCACCATTGAAAGCGCAAAAACCAATGGCTACGTTGCCACAATTTACAACCGCCGCCGTGCCATGCCGGAATTAAAGTCGCCGAATTTTAACACCCGTGCTTTTGGCGAAAGGGTGGCAATGAATATGCCCATTCAAGGCAGTGCGGCGGACATTATAAAAATTGCAATGGTCAATATATCGCGTCGCTTACAGCAAGAAGGGCTTGAAGCCAAACTGATTTTGCAGGTACACGACGAACTTTTGCTGGAAGTGCCAAAAGCGGAAGTTGAAAGGGTGACGCGCATATTAAAAGAAGAAATGGAAAATGCGGTGCACTTGGATGTGCCGCTGGTTGCGGATGTTCATGTAGGGGACAGTTGGTATGATACAAAATAAAATCATAGGCGTAACGGGCATAACTGGGAGCGGCACAAGCACCGTTTCCGCAATTTTGGCAGAATTAGGCGGTTTTGTAATTTACGCAGATAAACTCGCCCATGAAGTTATTCTAAAAGGACAGGCCGCATATGAGAAAATTCATAGTACATTCGGCGAAGATATCTTGCAACCAGATGGTGAAATAAACCGCAAAACTCTGGGTGCAAAAGTTTTTGGCAACCCTGAAAAGCTTGTGGCCCTAGAATTAATTATTCACCCGGAAGTTATAGCCAAAACGCATCAATTGTTGGCGCAAGCACAAAATTTCCCTTTCGCAGTAATAGATGCCCCACTTTTGATAGAATCTGGAATATACAAAATGTGCAACAGTGTCTGGCTTGTAACCGCAACAGATGATAACCGGCTTGCACGCATTATAGCCCGTGACGGCATAGACCTGGAAATTGCTACACGCCGTCTAAAAAGCCGGGTAGGGGATGCTTCCTTGCGGCCTTATGCAGATGTGATTATTGAAAATGACGAAGATATAGCGAGTTTGCGGAAGCAAGTTACCGCCGCATTACTGCAATACCGAAAGGAACTTTAACCCTACATGAAAAAATTCCTAGTCTTTCTGGTTGTCGCCCTACTCATTTTTGTTGCAATGTTTATGGTTTTACGCACACGTTTTCCGGTCAGGTACTTGGACATTATAGAAGCCAACGCCGGAGAACTGGAAACTTCATTTGTTTTGGCGGTTATCATGGCAGAAAGCAGCTTTAACAGCCGGGCAGAATCCCATGCAGGGGCACAAGGGCTTATGCAACTCATGCCGCCAACCGCCGCAGACATGGCCACGCGAATGGGAATGAACGGCTTCGAGCCACATCATGTTTGGGAACCGGAAGTAAATATTGCTTTGGGTTCATTCTATTTGAACTGGTTGAAAGCCCGCTACGACGGCAACTTAGACTTGGTTTTAGCCGCATACAACGCGGGGCTTGGAAGGGTAGATAGCTGGCTTGCAGACCCGGAATTTTCCCAGGATGGTAAAACGCTTGACGTAATCCCATTTCCCGAAACATATAATTACCTGAACCGAGTCCGCCAATTCCAACGGATATACAAAATTTTGCTTGCCTTGCACCGAAGATAGTTTTTCCGAAAGGTCGTTATCCTATGAAAAAAATCTTTCTCTTTGCTTCCATGTTGTGCGTTTTGTTCGTTTTTATTGCCTGCGGCACAGACAGGATATCAATAGGGCCATCAGGTGTTCAGCAGTTGCTTAATCCATTTGACGACGATGAAGCATACGACGAGTACGCATATTATGTAGAACCCATTCAAATAACGCCTATAGCAACGCCGCAAAATTCCGAAAACGACAGCATTTTACGCCTATCTATGCGGCACCCGCAGACGTTAAACCCACTACTTAACGCAGACGTAACCGTAGCCAGAATCTTACGGCTTATTTTTGAACCTTTAATCATTTTAGATGATACCTTGCGTCCCACCGGTCACCTTGCGGAAATTGAATTTTCGCAGGATTTTTCAAGTGCAACGCTGGCAATACGCAATGACGCATTTTGGAGCGATGGAATGCCCGTTACTGCTGACGATTTGATTTTTTCCGTAGAAACACTGCGCAATGCACCGGTCAATGCTATATATCGCGCCAATGTAGAAAACATTGCTAATGTAACCCGCATAAATACCCGTACTGTTCAAATTCACTTTCACAATGCTTCGCCCACGGCGGGTATTTCTCTTAACTTTCCAATAATTCCGCGGCATCATTATCAGGGGCAGACCAACCCCGGAAGTGCAAACAACATGAATCCCATTGGTAATGCATCTTTCGTGTTCGAATCATACACACCTATGCGGAATATTACGCTGGTGCAAAACCCGTCAAGCTTCCGGCAGCTGTCGCAAATTCAAAAAATAGAAGTGATATTCCTACCGGACGCGCAAACAGAGTTATATGCCTTTGATCAAGGGCGCATAGACGCCATATACTTGCCGCTAACAGAATGGGTGCGCCACCATAGCGTGCGTCACCCCCGTTACGAGATTTTTCCGGCTATGTATTTCGAATTTATAGGCTTTAATTTTCAGCACGAGATATTTCAAAACTTGCATATGCGCCAGGGGATAGCCTATGCCTTTAATGCCGACGAGGCAATTCATGCTGTGTATTTAACCCATGCGGTGCGGGCCGTAAGCCCAGTTCACCCGCATAGTTTTACCGCGGCAAATATCAATGGTGTCGCATATGCCCCAATACGCGCTAGGGCGCTTTTGAATGCCGTACCCGTAAACCGCCCTATCGTTATTATTGCCAACGGCGACAATCCACAGCGTGTAAGCATTGCGGAACGGCTTGCCGCAAGCTTAATTGCTATAGGAATGCCCACCCATGCGGAGATTATGCCATATACAGAGTACTTCGCACGGCTGGAAACGGGCGACTTTGACTTGTTTATAGGCGGCGTGAACCTTTCATTTGTACCGGATGTGCAGTTCTTTTTTCAAGGCGGGATTTTCCCAGAAGATTATGTATTGGAAGAAGCGTTTTCCGCAACCCTAAATGCCATTACAGAAGCCGAATACTTACAAGTAATGGAACAGTTTCAGCGGTATTTCGCAGAGCGGTTGCCGGTAGTTAGTTTGGCTTTTAGGCATTCTGCGGTGCTTACAAACACACGTGTTTTGCAAAATGTTGCCTCTGCACCGGATAATATTTTCGGGTGGGTTAATTTATGGACAATCAAATAAAGGGGGATACATATGGAACTATGGTTTTTATATGCCTTGGGGGCAGCCGGGTTTGCAGGGATAACAACAATATTGGCAAAAATCGGCCTTAAAGATGTGGATTCACATTTAGCCACTGCAATACGCACCATGGCGGCTATTGTTTGCGCTTGGGTAATTGTATTTATGGCTGGCTCACAGGGTGGCATTAGGTATATGGACACACGTACGTGGGTATTTCTTATACTGTCCGGGCTTGCATCCGGCGGGGCTTGGTTGTGCCGCTTCCGTGCGTTAAAGCACGGTAATGTGAATAAGGTAACGCCAATAACGAAAACCAGCGTAATTTTGACCATGATACTCGCTTTTATTTTTTTAGGCGAACCAATGGGTTTGGTTATGATTGCGGCCATCATTTTAATGGGGACGGGTACTTGGCTGATGCTGGAGTTTAAAAAGACTAAGGCGGCCGAGAAAGCCACAGGCAGCAAGAGTTGGATATTTTTTGCTGTGTTAGCTGCTATATTCGCAAGTTTAACAGCCATCTTTGGCAGTGTTGGCGTTGCATACATGGATGCAAGTTTATGGACAGCACTAAGAACAATGATTGTTGCGCTTTTAAGCTGGGTGATGGTGTATACCACGGGCAACAAACAAAGAATGAAAAGCGTGCGTTTAAAAAGCTGGGTTTTCCTCATATTATCGGGGCTTGCTACAGGTGGAAGCTGGTTATTTTTTTACCACGCATTAAAAGTTGGAAACGCCAGCCTGGTTGTACCCATTGACCAGTTGAGTATTGTACTTACGATGGGCTTTGCCCGTTTGTTTTTGGGCGAACGGTTCTCTAAGCGCAGCCTTGCTGGGCTTGCAATTTTGACTGCGGGTATTTTGTTACCTGCCATTATAGGTGTTGTGTCATAAAATAATTTTTCAACCATTGGAATAAACTTGACCTTTTCTGACTATCATTTAAGTAGGTGGTTTCATAAGAAAAGGGGAGAAATATATGTTGGATACTACACAACCTATGGAATATACGGCCCAGATTGATGTATACAAAGAGGCGGCAGCCGTTCCGAAAAAAGAAAAAAGTTCTCGAAAATCTAGGCGGTTATCCCAGGAAGATATTGAAATTGTTGCGGCTTTGGAAGCTGTTAGAAGCGATATGGAATTTCTACATAATTGCTTCGACCAAATTACCGAGCCGATTCTTGTAGATAGCTTAATTTACGAAATAAAAGCTGCCAACTTAAAATATCAATATTATATTAGTAAATGCAAAGAAAAGGGCATAATCTGCGGAGATATCCCGGAGTTAAGGGGGTAGGGTATGGATCCGATCATGTGGCTTATAGTGGCTTTAGGGCTTGGTTTCTTTGTATATTTGATATATTCCGGGCAGTTTAAGTGGCTGCTTGGTGTAGTACGTAATATGATGCTTGGTATCGTTGGAATTTTGGGGTTAAATATGCTTCTTTCCGGAGTGGGACTTGTGGTTGGTGTCAATGCGGTCACTGCGCTTGTTGTTGGCTTGCTGGGCTTGCCGGGGCTTTTGTTTTTGTATGTGGCGCAGTTTTTAGTTGGTTGATTTTACAGCAAATACCCCCTTGGATTTGCCTGACGGCATTTTCAAGGGGGTATTTTAATGTTACCGGGAAAATTTTCCGACCATCTACTTATTGTTCTTATTGTTTTTTTGGTTTGTGTTGTTGGTTGTATTGTTGGTACTGTTGTTACAGTTTGTTAAATCGTCGGCAAATTCGGTTCTGTTAGACTTGTTGTTTGTGTTTGCTTCGGCGTTGTTTTTTTTGTGGTTATCCATACTGTCTGACCTCCCTTCCGCAACCGCTGAGCGGCGTTGGTAAGTACTGCGTAGGTTTAGCTACGGTCATAGTATTGGACATAAATGAGATATTTATACATATATAGTAAAAATAGTTTTATAGCGGTTTAAATTCAAAACCGTCTTGCGTGCTAAAGCCTTTGATTACATCTGCCAGGGTTTGGGCTATCAACATTTGTGTGCCTGGGTTGCCCAACCGTTCGGCTTCTGCTGGGTTTGACATAAATAATAGTTCCAGCAACGCAACCGGAACATTTGAGCCGTTTAGTATTCTAAAGTCTGTGGAATGCTGGGTTCCGCGGTCGTGGCTTTCCAGTACGTCAACTAGGGCGGTTTGAAATGCGTATGCAAGTTCTGCACTGCCGGGCGCACTGCCGTAAAGTGTGAGTGTACCTTGAGAATTGCGGCTTCTGTCGCATGCATTGGCATGTATAGATATGAAGTAATCTGCAACCCTATTGGCTAAACGATATCTTACCCCGTTGTCTACATGAATATTCATGGTACGGGTGGGGATGAGTAGCACGCCGGGTTCGTCAAAAATCTCCAGTAGTTTCTGCGAAATTGCTAAAACAATATCCGATTCGCTTGGGGCGTCTCTGCCAAGTACATTTCTTGCGCCTGTGTCAATGCCGCCATGGCCGGGGTCTATTATAATAATTGTGTGGTAGATATCCCGTAAGTTTACTAATTGAATATATCCGCCTTCCGGGCAATAATTCACCGCCGCCCCATGGCGCGTGCGAATATTAAGGGTATCACCGCCTTGTTCGATATTTATGACCAGTGTGCTGTAAGCGATAAACAAGCGGAAGCGGTTGAGCTGTGGCAGATATGCACCATCCAGTGTGATTTTGTGTATGTAGTATGCGGGGTTGTGTTCTGCGGAAAGAACCGAAACGCCGTAGGGTAGTGTGATTTTGTTTGTGATAGGGTCGTAAAGTATGCCGGAGTTCCAGCATAGTGAAATTATTGGCGGGGTAGGGTGCGGTGAAGTTTGTGATTGAATTGTATTAAGCGGTTCGTATAAAAAGATTTGTCCGTTTGTGTTAAAACCATAAAAGTCAGGATTTGTGGCTTGTACCGCCACAGGTATCGTTTGAGTATGCCTTAAATAGCGAGCATAGATATTTAGGCCTGCGGCCAAAAAAATAAATAGAGTGCAGATAATGGCTAAGAGGATGGTGGTTTTGAAAAGATTTTTCTCTTGATTGAAATGTTCATATTCTGTCATATTTACGTCTCACGCCCTTGCTGTCTAGTCTGAATTAGACTATATCAAAGGTTGGGGCGGTTTTCAAGATATCTATGACCGATTAGTCAAAAGATTATGCTTGTTCTTCCTGCTTTCCATTGCTCTTTGGCCAAGTTCCTCCAAAGACATTCCAGTAAATAAATCTCCTTGCCATTCTGTGTAGTCAAAAGATTCACTCAATAACAAATAAATAAATCGCTCAGCTTCCACAGGGTTTAGCTTCTCAAACAACACGGTCATGCCTTCTCGTTTAATAACTGCATCTGTTCTCATATGCTTCCCTCCGTTAAAAACACAAAATCTACCGGGTTTACTACTTTCATTTCACTGATATCTTTGTTTAGGATTTTTGCATCTGTGATTATGAAATAATCAGCATTGGAAAAAATAGCGCAGGCTATAATGTATCCGCTTGAATTATAAAGGAATTGTTACCTGTTTTCAATATACATAAGCAACGGATACGGGTTTATCCAAAATTGTCCACGTGTAAAATTTACATCCGGTGAAATTGCCAGGTGTAAATGCACAGGAAAACTTCGGCTATTGCGCCCGCCGCCACTATTTCCCATTTGCCCAAGCAGTTGCCCGGCAGTTACATTTTGTCCAGCGGCAAGCCCCGCCGCAATGCTGTCTAAGTGGGCATACAAATAATAGCTTCCATTTTGTGTGGCTATTCCAACAAAATACCCAAGCTGGTTGTCCCACCCGGCGTTTGCCACCAGCCCGGCGGCCATACTCACAATAGGTACGCGCCCCCGGATATTTTCACGGTCGATAATGGCTGTCCCCATATGCATTCTGTTCCCCTGGAAATTATGCTCCACGCCCCATGAATTGCCAAACATAACGGACGCATCGTGTTCGTACCAGCCGCCGGGTATGGGGAATGTTTCGATTTCGCTGAACAAATTGCGGAACATATCTACGTATGGCGCAAGGCTGCGGTTGTTATAACGCCGTAAGAGGCGGTCAAAATTGGCTACATACATTTCCTCAAGCCTGCTTAAATCATAGACGGCGGACTTTTCCGGAAAGAAATCATTTTCCGCATTAAACACCGCGAACAGTTCCGGAAAGGGGATGCCGTGGGTATCTGCATAGTCCGCTAACATGCCAATTGCGCGGTGCGGCACACGAAAAGCCGCCACAGTATCGGGGTTTACCCGTATGTTAACACCCGGGCGTATGATGCGCCACGCAATTACCGAAATTGTAATTATGGCGGCAATCACGCACATACGAAAAAAAAGTTCTCTTATGTGCATCGTAGTGTAGTTACGCCTGCGCCTTTTTGACAGCTTTGAAAAAGAAATTCCGGGGAAATAATGGGCAGCTTTGCGGACAGCAATGCGATTTCGGGACATTCTAAACCGCGGCAGATATGGTATTATGCCTGCAAAGTTGAAAATTTTGCGTCTGCGCCCTATGCCCAGTCTGCGCTTTATATCACGGCTTCTCATGCTATTCCTCCAACAAATGCAAGTGTTCATATGTATGCGTTTGCGGGAGGTGATATTCGCGAAAGTTGCTTTTTGAAGGACCTGGTACCAGGTCCCAAAGTGATTATAAAAACGTCTGCATGCAGGCATTTTTGCAACTTAGCAAATTATGCTATAATCTATCAAAATTACCATAATACGAAAATAAAATCCAGTTGGTGATAAAATATCACCAACTGACCAACTCTTTTTCATACTCTATGTTTCCTGCCTTATATTCTGTATGAATTGACAGAACTATTATACGATACTTGAACTTATTGGCTATATAGTGAAATTTTCATTGTGTCTATACGTTTCAAGGCAAAAGAATAATTTTGGAGGAGTGATTTTATTGAAAAGAAAAAGTTTCAATATGGCTTTTTGTATAATCACAATATTCATGCTTGGTTTGTTTGCCGGGTGTAATGCCGATACAACACCAGCATATGAATTAACAGTATTAGAACCTAGCAATGAGCAATATGAGCCACAGCGGGATGAACTGTATATACAGACCGAAACGCTTGGACATATTGTGGACACTATATTAATCCAAAATAATTTCAGAGGGGTTGCCCTTGTTATGAAAAATGGAGATACAGTGTTGCGTGCGGCATATAGCAGAGCTTGTGACATACAGGATATAGACAATACCGTGTATTCGCCTTTTCGTTTGGCTTCAATTTCCAAGCAGTTTACCGGGGCAGCTATATTGCTGTTGGAATTAGAAGGTAAGTTGGATACGATGGATACTCTTGACAACTTTTTTACAGGACATGAGAGCTTGAGCTATGTCACTATAGCTCATCTGTTAGCAATGAAAGGTGGTTTTTACGACTACTCAAATTTGTTCTTTGAGTTAGCCGCATCTGGAGAAGTAGATAATGTACTATCAATATCAGCCGCAGAGATAGAATCTCATATTATTTCTAATTGGGGCGGGACATTGCTAAGCCAGCCCAGGTATTGTAATTCAGCTTACTGGCTATTGGGCCGGATTATTGAACAAGTATCTGGCATGGCCTATGAGGAATTTATGAAAAGCAGGGTGTTTACTCCCATAGACATGAAAAATTCAGGGTTCAGCGGCATACATGAATCAGTTATGCCCCACGGTTTTCCTATTTTTTACGTTGACGGCCAAAACATAATGGACGTGACAATATGGCCTTTTATTTTTACTTATTCAACGGGTGGGCTTATTTCTACTATTGATGATTTGAATATGTGGCTGGATGCCTATTTTGGCGGCAGGCTTTTCCCTCAATATTTACTTGATGGTATTTTGGTAGGGGATTATAACTACGGTTGGGCATTTGCAAACAATGCAATATGGCATCATTCTGGAAATCAGCTAGGTTTCCGTACCCATATCATATATGACCGTGAAAGTAGTACGAGGGTGATTCTCTTGTCCAATGAAGATAGGGTCGAGTTTGAAAATTTAGTGAGAGATGTATCTAATGCAGTGTTTGGTGTGCCAATTGGAGGCTTGGGAATAGCCACGGGAGGTTAATGTTCCTTTGTGAATCGCATAGATTATTTTGAAAGCATAGACGAAAGGAGATTAGTATATGTTGGACAAGCAAGGGTATAGTGAATACCTTGTAAAGAAAAAAAGCAGCGACAAACTCATAGAAGAGCGGCTGGGACTGCTTGAATCGAACTCATGCATCCGTGGAACGTAAGCGGTCGGCGTAATTTTTTGCACAAAAAAACCGCTTAGTACCTAGATTCTAAGCGGCTTTTTCGTACTTGCGAAGGCAGGATTTGAACCTACGACCTTCGGGTTATGAGAGCGTATTAACCTTTTTTCATACGTAGTCATATGTTGAAGAATGGCTGATTTTACTGGATTTGTTTGATGCCAGTGTGTGGTATCATGTGCTACTATTAGGGGTCATTTGTTACAAACTGCCCCCCGATTTCCCCCCGGACGATTGTAATACTACTTAGAGCAATCAATAATCACATCTCTTTACCAAATCCACGGCACATCATATTTTTGAATATTATCATCTGTGGTTATAAGGGTCATATTTGTGGTTTGAGCTGTTACTATAATTAACCTGTCGAAAGGGTCTTTGTGAATAAATGGCAAGTTTACTAACCGAGCCAAATATTCATTTTCTATAGGTACGACTACAATATCAATCCGTTTGAGCTTAGTTAGAAGCTCATCGAAGTCTATTTCAAGTTTACCTGCCCCGACCTTAATCGCAATTTCCCAAAGAGACGCAACAGAAATGTACAGCTTACTCTTAGGGTTATTGAGCGTGTCACGTATAGTCTCAGGTAATTTGGTTGGGTTTCCAGAATACCAAATGAGTGCATGAGTGTCTAAGAGGTATCTCATTACATATACTCCTTCATTTCTTCAAGTGGCGCATCGAAATCATCTGCCATCCAAATCTTACCTTCCATAGAACCCATAAATTGATGACGCATTTCTCTTATGCGTTCTAATTCTTCTTCAGATTCAATGGTGATTGTGTTTGCATGTTCTGACGTGATTTTGGGTCTGGTAATTTCAAATGGGATAGCTTCCTTGTACACAAGTTGCCTCAAGAAAAGATTTAGAGCGGTAGACATATCAAGCCCCAAATCAGTTAGGATAACTTGGGATTTCTCTTTAATCATGCTATCTGTATTAAAGTTAATATTGGCTGTTGCCATTATAATCATCCTTCCTACGAGTACGTTTGACTGCATCAAAAAGTTCATCTAATAAATATAGACGATTGATTTTGTTTAGCAGTATTAAAGGGCTTGCGTTAATAACTATATCCATAGCGTTTACGCCTCGTTAGCAAATTTCAAATCATCAAGAAGCATGTCATCTGTATAGCTAAAAGAAGGAATACTAAGACCCTTTAGAGTGTCTATAAATTCAGAGAGGGTCTGCCCTGCTAGTTGGGCGGCTTTAGCTAAACTTATCTCTTGTGATACAAACATTCCGATAGCAAGTCTCAATTGTAGTTTTTCATGCACCGCCCTATCTCTGTTAGGTAGGGAACTAACTTCAAAAATTATATCGTCAGGTATAGCTAGATTAACATTCTGCATGTAGTTATTCCTCCTTTTACCATTTAACGGTCAACTTCAAACGGTATGTTCTGTCTATGCCTTACTTATGGATATTATTTTACCCCATATATTCAATTCTTGCAATGTCACGTTGACTAGCATCGTTTTTTATCATTTTAATCGATTAATCCGAAAAATCAATGAATCAGAGATAAAAAATAAAAGCTGAGATTATACGTCTCAGCTCAGGCTGTCAAAAAACCTCTTTTTCGTCATTGCGAGGAGGGCTTTAGCCCGACGCGGCAATCCAGAAACATGAGTATTCCACTATTTCCTGGATTGCTTCGTCGCTTCACTCCTCGCAATG
>Ga0123355_10003349_pt1 | contig 22945 bp, 13 predicted proteins | sample TergutEmb28metaG_3_FD_89872 | JGI IMG/M metagenome (GOLD analysis project Ga0123355, IMG submission 89872) | Embiratermes neotenicus P1 segment gut microbial communities from Petit-Saut dam, French Guiana - Emb289 P1 | ecosystem: Host-associated > Arthropoda: Insects > Digestive system > Gut ... | reverse complement strand
GCCATTATCTCCCAAACCGTTCAACTTTGGATATAGGTGTTTTGGGTTATATCGGTATAGTATAACATAAGGAACACCCTCCCGAAGTCTGGTCCGTTCCTCCTGTTACACCCCGTATATATCGCCAACCAGTGTGACAAATTTTGGAGCAATTTTGTTCACTCCTAATATGCATACTGCGGAGTTCTGCTTTGCTGTGGACTCTTGAAGGTCAGGCCTGCGTTGTGTAGCCACAGTGGCCCCACCCCCCCTTGCCCCCTCAAACCCTCCGAAGAGCCACTCTTTTATACATCAACACATACCAGCTGCGCATTTATTGCAGCTGACTAACACAGTTCCAGACACAGCACGTCTTGTTTATGGTTCGAAAAGGAGTTGAGAGAGGCTTGAATATCAATAACAGCCTATGAAACAAGCAGGAATTGTTGACCAGAAAGTTTTCAGTGGCATATTGTAACGCATATTCTCAGACAAGTCATATACAAAAATTGATGTTTACAGATACAGTAGGTCCCACTGATGTGCTCTAGTAGAGCTGCGGCATTCTGTAGGGGTTGTGGGACAGTAATTTGCAACACACACCTGTAAATTTACTAAAAACGACTTGGGCACCCCTGCATAGCTGTAATATTGTGCAGGAGTCACATCGTGACTTTAGATCTGTTTTGCTCTCACCATAGCAGCCCATATTTTCATGATATGTGTCTGTTGCTGGGCACAGTTACAGACAGTAGTAAGCAGGTCGGACTTGTAAGCGCTGGGAATGGCCACCAAGAAACTGAAGCTTGACGAGGAAGTTATTACTACTCCATGGCTCTACAGTCCTTGTAGGACCTTAGCCTCCTTCACGACCATCTTCCAGTTGTCTCTTCTGTGTGCACGTATCCTCCAGTTTGTGACACCCATCCTCCTCAGGTCCTCCCTCATGTCATCCATCCACCTTAACCTTGGTCTTCCTAATTCCTACTTCCTTCTGGAGTGTTCTGATATAACCTCTTTACCACCCTTTCCTCGCTCATCCTCTCAACGAGGAAGACATCACCGAAATTCTGGTTGCAGACACTGATTCAGAATCAGGTGCTGAGGTTAGCGATGTAGAAGAAGAAGAAGAAGAGCAACAAGAACAACAACTACTACTACTACAGCAAGCCTCAGCACAAGACAAACTACAGGCTGCAACAAGTGGCAGAGGATTACCACCCTGGGGACCGCCTCAAGGAAGGAACACAAATGCTCATCCTTTTGTCGGTCCAGCAAAAGGTGTGAAATAAAGTGAGGCTCCACACATCAACAAAGACAGCTCACCACTGTTTGTGTTGATGTTTTTCACAGAAATTTTTCATCTGCTGGTGGAACAGACCAACTTATATTACAAGCAATTCTTAGACCGACAAACCGGACCTAGCCGCCGGCTACGTGACATTACATTGCCAGACACGATGACTTTCATTGCCTTAGCTCTGCAGATGGGACACATCTTGAAAGACACACTACATGACTACTGGTCCAGACTTAGACAGACATGCACTCCGTTTTTTGGGGAGACCATGACATGAGACAGATTTTTACACATACTACGTTTTCTGCATCTTGCGGACAATTCACAGAGACATGACCAAAGCAAAGAATATGACCAACTGTGGAAACTAAGGACCGTCTTTGCTACCTCGGATGACAATTACGCAAAACTCTATAATCCCTCGGAGAATTTGGCAGTGGACGAGGTAATTGTAAAATACAGGGGCAGGGATATCTGGCAGTATATTCCGAAGAAAAGAAAACGTTTCGGCATCAAAATTTACAAATTGTGTGATGAAGCAGGGTACATGTGTGCCATGAGGGTGTACTTGGGTAAAGATTCGCAATCCGCCACTGATGACATGAATGCAACACATGCAACTGTTAGACATTTGACCCGCAGAGTTGAAGGCTTAAGACACAAACTATTTATGGACAGTTTCTTTTCATCACCAAGACTTTTTGATGACTTGGACAGACATAAAATAAATTCTTGCGGGACAGTACGGCCTAACAGAAAAGACATGCCCCATGACTTTGGACCAAAACAACTGAAACTGAAAAGGGGTGACATAAGGGTGAAGACCAGGGGAGGTTTGACCGCATTAGTTTGGAAGGACAAATGAGAAGTTTACATGCCGACTAACATGGGCCCACCACCAGCAGAAGGAAATTTTTGTGACAACAGCAACTGCCCCGTGAAGTCTCACATCGTGGAACAGTATAACCAGCACATGGGTTTCGTCGACATTTCAGATCGTACGGCCAACAGCTATTCGATGGATCGATCTAACCTCAAGTGGACCACGAAACTGTTTTTCCACCACCTGGATCTAACAGTACTCAACAGTTGGATTCAGTTATCTTCATGTGGGGCTCAATATACCCACCGAGATTTCAGACTCCTTCTGGTGAGGAATTTGATTGAAGAAGCTGGAAAAAGCCAAGATTGCCCCACCCCCAGTTTGATTGGAAGACCAAGTGCGGCGGCAGCAAATATTGTGCGGCTCGAGAGCCGTCATAAACAACACTGGCCAGGGAAATCATCGCAACTCCACTGTCATGTTTGTTCATGTCGCGGCCACAGAAAGACCACGGTCTACAAGTGCGCGAAGTGTGACATAGGCCTATGCATGATGCCTTGTTTCGTGGATTATCGCACAAAAGTGAATTTGTAGACCACTTAGAATTGATAATAGTGTGTGTTGTGGTAAAATAGTGATCCAAGGTGCCACAGACCTTCTGCAGCAACCAGAATTATGAGTAATAAACTATTTACACTACATTTTACATAATGCGTGCGATTCAAAGGCCTAAATTTATTACAACAATAGGTGAACATTTTTTTCCAGATAAACCAATTCATAAGCAGATTGCCAAATTTTATTGCATTAAATTTGAAAGAAAAGTATATGAGATACGATATTTTTTTCTAAGAGCATGCATTGAAATTTAAAAAACCCCAGAAAAAATACCGGCAGGCAGCCACTGCACAAGGCATTTAAATCCCGGTGGCTAAGGGTTAATATCCTTTTTAATTTATTTATTTATTATTACAATTCAAGCCTTCTGGCATATTACACTATGTCAGTTGGCAAACAGCTACTTACATTTGGAAGGCACTACACTCCCTTGAAACCCAAGCAAATATTTTCCAGTTAACACAGAATACTGTCCCAGAAGACCTCATCAACAATGATGTGAGAACCTCAGATTTCATTCTTATGATTCAGTCTCACAAATCTTTCTTTAGCTCAGACTATATGGGATCCAGTGGTAGGGTAATCAGTGAAGAACAAAAGGATGTCAAACACAGTGATCATGGGCTAATACAGGGACACTATCTGACAAACATTGCTAGTTAATTCCTGTAGGTTATTTAACATAAAACTTCGATGTGCAATCAATGTGCAAGCTGAGAGAAAAAATTTTCAACATCTTCTTTAAATGTTGTAAGAACCTACTACTCACTCCACCAGACTGACCACAACATACCAACCCTAACTCATGGCACACTGAAACAACAGTGAGAACTGCACTGCCTGCTGGCATGCAGAATGGTCTGAATGAGTCAGGAAAGCTGTCAGATAATATAATGTTCCTGTATTATACCATCCTGGTATTTGCCCGAATACAGGCCTGAACAGGCCCTGAGGGTTCCAGGAGGTCGAGGCTCCCAGATTTCAAGACGTTCAGCACATGAAGGTGGTAAGGTTGTCAGCCCTATGCACTGGCCACCTTTGCCCTCCAGGAAATATTCCTGGTGCTCATTTCTGTTAGAGGCTGAGTCAACCCCAGGGCCATAGTGCGACCAGAAGGACTGTCAATGAAAAATTCCAATGACACCATCGGGAATTGAACCTGTGACCTTCCAGCTTGTAGTGCAGTGTTCCTTGTCTGAAGGACTGCAAAAAATGAAAAACCTGTCGGGATAACTGATTTTTCAGATCAGATGCAGTAGTCCTACTGCCAAGCATTCCATTGCACCTCAAAATTCATTATGATGTTTTCTGGGAGGATTTCATAATAAGAATAGAAACAGTCCGCCAGAAACTTGTGTAATGCTTAAAAGATGACATAAATAACCTCTCATAAGTATAACTTGGGTGGGAGGGGGAAGCCCACTCTACCAATATTTTTTTCTACCTAAGAATATTAGAATAGTTTTCTTTTGTTTACTGAGATGAAGAGGGGCAAATAAACAAAACTGGGGTAACAGTGGGGGAAAAATGAGTATGTATATAAAGGACTGGTTGAAACCAATCTTTCACATCTTTCTACCAAAACTCTGTCATAAATTGAAGTTCCCAACACCTATGGTCAATTTCCCCCTTCCCCCTCAGTGTTATTAGCCAAGTTATGCCTATGTAACCCATACCCAATATCCATGGCATTTAGTGAGGGAGGGAATTATAATTTTTCAGCTATCTGTATCAGACTTATCAGGTTAAGATCTATATTTATTAGTTCACCCCACTTGGAAATAAGGCAGTACATTTTTTAAATAATTCAGAACACACTGCTTTCACAGTGGTTTTATTTCTAACACAAGCAGCACTATGCAGCATTCTGACAGTAAATAAAAATGGTGCATGAATTGACAAGAAAAGATTATCTCATTTCTTACATCACCACATCCAGCATCATCATTTGCCACATAAATTCACACATATATCTGCAGGTATATACCTGTACTGACACCTTCCAGGTGAAACTCCCAAACTTGTTTGTGGAGGGGATAGGGCTTGACGATCATTTGGTTTGACCCCTTGCTCAGAATTAAACCGCTTATAAAGCTGTTTGTCATTGCCAGCCATTTTGCATGAGTAGCTTTCAATCCTGAAATAATATTCAGATAGAAAAAATTAAAAAGCAATACTTGCTTTCACCATTGCCATGCTCGACTGTAAGCTGCAAAATGTAAACCTTACCTTCCAAATATTTTACTGTCACCCGTTTTTATTGATAGAGCACTATTAATGGCTTCAAAGCGTGTGCTTTCCAAGAGCTTCATTCTAAACACGGTATTTTTTATACAGCCGTATATATGATCAACGCTGTTGTAGTTTTCACAGGACCACTAATTAATATTAATGGTCCATCACCTTCTTAAGAATTAAAGCTTCTCTTAAGCTTGAAACGGACTTAAATCTGTCAAAAATACTGGTATCGAAGTTAGTAACTCAAACCCATTACACATCTTAAGTCCACGGCTGTAAAGTTTCTAAACACACTATTTGGATGGTGAGAAAATCCTTTTCGCCTTGAATGTACGAGAATGACAGCAGGAATCATTAGCGATATTTCTATGTACACGTCCTTTTCGATCGTTTCGATAGGGAACATTCCAAAAAAACAATAAGCCTGAGTATATGCGTAAGTTCCTCCAACAGCGAAAAGCGGGCTGAAGTGTTTGTTTATAAACACTGCAACTGGATAAACAGCGTCCGAAACAAAACACTTTTTGAACTGAAGGTCGCGCCTGAATCAGTTTTGACAGTTATTAACAACAAACTCTCGCTATATACTTGTAATGGACACCAAAAATCACATCACCGAATAAGGTGACACAAAATTATGTCCAACTTCACAAAACTTAACAAATCCAACGTTTTGACAATCACAGAAATCTAATGGCCTCTCGACGGATGTCTTTTTTTAGACACAACAGCGCAATGACAGGGTAACCAACCACACAACTTCAAATATCCGTCTTATATCTGTCGGTACATAATTATGGGAATAATTGGTTGTGTATAGTAAAATGTAACAGCAAACATTCATAATGTACAAAATAATTATAACCTTTATCCATGTAATTTGTTGTCAGGTTTTCGTATCTTCCAATGTAGCGCACTTAAAAGCACCGTTCGTGCTGTTGGTCCTATTGCCATCCAACTGATTATGGGAAATGGGTCTGCCATGTCGACGATGTACTTCTCTTTTCAACTTACCAGATTTGCACGTATGGGTGGGTGGGTGTGTGTGTGTGTACTGCTGCGTGGGCGCGCGCGCACCTTAAAGTCGTACCAGTGCGAGCCCGCATTTAGCCTGTGGGATTAGCTGGTGCATGTGCGTACGGTCTTGGGTAGCGTGTATATTCTTGCTGCCTGTAGTGGTACAGATAAGAGCCATCTGACACATATCCTCTAAAATACATGGTCTAGCACATGGCACAAGTGATGCAAGGTGTTAGATGTGGGCAGTACGCCAGGAGATTCAGAATGCTTGTGGAATTGTGACGCTAAAAGTGTATGTGGCTTCATAAAAAGTTTGGTAATTGAAAATTAGTAAGTTATACTGTTAAGTGCAAATTTGTGTGTGTGTGTGTGTGTTTTTTTTTTAAGTTAATAAAAGTATGTGCAGACTTTACATAGATTTCGGTTCGCAGTGAGTCATGCAAATACGTAAATGGTATGTGTGGCAGTGTTATCGCTTACAGTAGTGTGTACTTTATCCAGTCGTGTGTAATATGACTACAGTTTAGTAGTGCTAATTTTAAACACACTTCTGGGCAATGAGAACATTATGGTGAAAATAGCATAAAAGAAAGAAAGAATATCCAGCAGAGTTTACCTTTCCCATAAATGTGACTGGACTTCTAACAACACTAATCTAACAGTTATTAAATTATATAATATGTACAGACATGGGATGCACTGGAGTAGGCACTCTTCCATAGTTAAAACTTTGACTGAAATGGAAGGGATAGGTAATTAGAATATAATGTTTCTGATTTTTCTTGTGCATTAGCTTGATGGCAGTTTATCTCTCTCTCTTTTCAGGATGTTGACTATGGTAATCACACCATAAAACACTAGATGCAGGAATGGATGCTTGGCTGTTTCGGCCTCCAGTTCTGGTTGGAGAAAGAATAGTGTGGCTGGGCAGTGGGAGTGGTTTGCCTCAGGGTGGCATTGTTCGCTGGATAGGCAAGTTGCCAGAGATGGGTGCTGACTGGACGGTTGGTATAGAGTTGGTAGGTATATTAATTACAAGGCACATGCAACTGAAACTTTTTCACAACACTGCTGTGTCAGTGCATATTGCATAGCTGTGTTCTTGACCCATTAAACTCACTGGTTGTGTAGAACGGCACAGTCAACTGGGTGCATAAATAGTATGGACATTCTTACAACACCACATAAAGATAAAGTGCCAGGTGGTGAATGTATCCAAACAGAACCGCATTCAGTTTCTTGAAGAGGGATGTCAACCTGGTGAAATGCATGTGCTGATGTGTGCTGTATGATGTACTGCATGTGGATCACAGACAATGGCGGTAGGCAGGCAGTGAATGGTGGACATGCAAGGCCCAGGACAGGCACGCATTTTCAGTAATCTGGGAAACACTTCATCAGTAGAGAATGCTCTGCGTGAGGACAGACATTAGACTGTTTGTTCCCCATCTGTGGTACTGAATGTGAGCATCAGCAATGTGCCTGCATTTGTACTGCATCTTGGATGTCACAGGCATGTTCCCAGTCAGTCCTGTAACACACACACACATATGAAAGGAGCAGTGTATGTTAATATTGGTGGTACATAATGCAGCATGCTTACTGCATGTCATACACTTCTACAGCAGGTAGTGGTAGGTGATGAGAAGTGGTGTCACCATTTTGAACCAACAGGACAACCATTAGACATGCAATAGAGACATCCCACTTTATCTCAGCCGAAGAAATGAAACCAACAAACATCTACCAGTAAAGTGATGATGGTTTTTGATGTTGAGGGACCAAAGTTTCTGGACTTCGAATTATGCTTTGACATAGTTAATTCAAACTGTTACTCTCATATGCTCCAAAAACTGCATAGCAAGATCAAAAACAAATGTTCAGGTCAGGTCACCGACATCATCCTTCTGCATGACCGCCAATTCCCATGTGGCCCAGAATTCAGGACCAGTTGAATGTTATGCATTGGTACATGCTCTTTGTGTCCTGCATATAGCCTGGGCGTATTGTCATCGATTTTTATGTCTTTAGACCAAAGTCCTCAAAGAACATGCAATAGTGAGCAGGAAACAGTTTTTCAGTGGTTTCTGGAGCAGCCCATGGAATTACATGTATCAGGTACACTGACTTGACTGTCAGTGGTACTCCTGTCTAAATGACTGTAATTTTTTTTAATACTATTGCAGTAATTTCAGCCATGAGCATCCTTTAATGGGTTTCAGTCTGCATGCTGCATACTTATGCATTATTGAGCAGCACTTGCGACAGTTCAGTTTATGTAGCATTACATAATGGAATTAGAAAGGAAAGATGATTTGTAAAGCACATGGAAGAGAGAGACTGTGGTTAATTGGAGTTATTCCACCATTAGCATGGAGGACCCAAGGAAAATACTGAAAGACCACATTCAGGGTAGCCAGTCTGTAAGCTGTGATTTTAAATGAGATCATGATGGATCATGGATGGCTTCAGGGCTGATCTTCCTGTTCACCATTTGGTTTATCAAGTGATGAATTGTAGCATAGAATATTTCATGTTGAGGACATTTGAAATGCAGCAGGTTGTGCCTGGCCTCTGCCAACTTTGTGGTGGTTCCATCTAGCCCTGTAGTTAAAAATAATTGCCCACCACTTAAAATCACTTAATTACAGGCACTATACAGCTTGTGCCTTCACTAAAGGTTTTTCTCATGTGAGCTGTTACTCAGTGTTCAGCATCCTTGAGTCCTGGTACTTTATTTACCCAAATATAAGTCAAGAATTTTTTCCTGCTTTGTCTGAAAGGGGACAGGGAGCACTGTTTTACAGTCATATGCAAAGGTAACATATTCTTTGTAAGTATTTTCCTGAAAACTGAAGATTATGAAGTGGGGTGATCTTATATATCATTAACCCTTTGACACCTAACGACCCCTATAGTGGTTGTACCGCACCGCTAACCTCTAAACATTGCATTTTATATAGTTATTCAACAAATATAGGTACTGAATATTTTAAACACGGTATATACTCTCCGTTTTTTTCTCTTCAAATTGCAGTTTGTTTCATAATTCTAACCTATTTGATTCCTGTATTTTTCACATTTTATATACAGAGTGTGCTAAAATTTAAAAAATAATTCCGGCGCCAAAAGGTTAAGTACAGTACTCATTGCACCTGTTAGGGCAGTGCTGTTACAGATTAGATGAAGAATTCCATACAGCTTCTTGCTGACATAATCATGGTTATTTTTCCAGTTGAATTAATAATTGTATTCTACATTTGATTTGTCAAATACATATCCGGTAAATACTAAAAGGAATTAGTTTTTTCCTTCTGTTTAGGATAATCCTTTGCCCTACGGAGGCATTGATGGCACCTGGGGAAGTAGGCATCTTTTCACTTGTGAACCCAAACATGGCCTGCTTGTTCCAGTCACAAAAACCATCAAGGAATGTGATTTGTACCAATGGTCAAAAGAAGGTATAGGTAAGAATGCTGTTGTGCTCTGTTAAATTCAATTTAATTACTCCCAGTGATACATTGAGCATGGGAATGTAAGGTTTCAGTTGTTTACTTCTCTGCTGAGAGACCATGAATGCAAAAACTTTTCATTGTGTCCTTGCAATAGCTACCATAGAAAATGATACTTGGCATGTGGTCACTGTATGCATGCGTCTGGTGGCATTGGCAAAGAATGTGTTTGTCTTCTAAAAGGGAATAAGAATTCCATCCTGAAATGGTTAAATGAAAGAATGCACCCACCTGAGTTGTGCAATTTTTGTTGGGCTTACTAATTTTCAATTGCTGCATGGCTTCAGAATTGTGTTAGCCCCTTCTGCCTTGAAAAAGCATGACAGATCCTGAGACCACTAAAACAGACACACTGGCATCCCATTTAAATTTTTATCTGGGAGCAGTGAATTTGAACTCTAGGCTGAGAGAAATTTTAAATGGAAAATCCTGAACTTTGAGATCATTGTCTTGTGGTAGGTGCAATTGAATGTTTAGTGAGGGGAAAGTCATTTGAAGAAAAATAACCAGGGGTTCAAGAATATTGAATATTAGTCATGATGAAATATATTTGTGGTAGTCTAATTCACAAGAAAGTGACTAAACATATTAAATCATAGCACTGCAACCACTCTATCTTTCTTTCTTTCTTTCTGCGTTCTTTCTTTGCCGTTTTAATGGGTGACAAGGTGACATTGCTGCATTACCTCATGTATATCTTCCTTACTGTTCTTGAATTGTCAGTCTTTTCTAGTGAGGTGCAATTCAGTAATAAGAGGATTGGTCTCTGAAGTATTATTTTAGGTAAGATTCTAAAGGATGTACAGGTAGTAATGGATGACTTTGGAAGTAGGACTTAACTAAGTTAATTTGGTGGCAGATGGCTCTTTCACTCAAGTGTATCAGATGTAGTGCTGTGAGGTCTGATTGTGGAGTGCATTGATTTGAGCAGGTGATGGAGTTGTGGTTGGCAATTAGAATAATAGATATTGAATAGACTCATGGAAGAATGTCTTCTCAAAACACATTGTGCAAGTTATGCACACACATTGTCCATTCCATGGCTTAGAATCTTAGTCATTGGCTTCTCTCCATAGAAGGCTCAGGTTTGATCTGAGGCCAATCCATGTGGCATTTGTGATGGATAAAGTGGTGCTGGAACAGATTTTTCTTGAATTACTTTTAGTTTTCCTCTGTTACATCATTTCATCATTGCGCCATGCTCATTCATTAATTCTTTGATGCTATAAAATCGTACCAATTCATATTGTTGTAAAATGATGCACTAATTACAAAACATAATGTAGAACTTTGATTGAAGTCCTTGTGAATCATGAAATTTTATAAATCCAGATTTTATTGTGAGTGATACTGTCTTGAATCTTTCAAAATCCAGTCTGCAACTGCATCTTGGCTGGTTGTGTAACTTATTATGAGCCCAGAATTGCTTGTTTAGTTTTATAAGGTTTCCTACAGTTGGCCTGCATGGGCTTTTCAGCTGTGTTCTGTGGTTTATCTGGGCTGAGTTTTCAGATGATTAGTGAAACACAAGCTTCATCATGCAGGGAAGAAACAGACTGGCAAAATCCATAATCCTTTACTCTGGAGCTGTCCCACTGTGGGTTATAACCAGTGGCTGGCCACAGTATAATTGATTTCAATGGTTTCGAGTGAAGTTAATAGTGAGTTACAGGTTTGTGAATCACAAAAGTACCAAATTTCTTTGAAATCTATGAATGATGGTGTGGTATTGTAGTAATCTTTGAGAAAATAGAGAAGTAATCATGTCACAGTGTACCTTGTATTAATGTGAAGAATGGTGGAATATTTTCCTGTCAAAATGTTGCTGAAAATTTGAAATGATAGTGGAGAGCAAGTGGGTACATCAGGTCTGTTATGGTATTTTGTGCTTGTGGCTGCATAGTGGGAAAATCCATTTCACCTAGACATGTTGTGGAAAATTGGAATGATTGAGGCACAGCAGCTTTAGATGCTTCAGGGTATTGTCGATGGAAACCATATTAGAATTCAGTCAACGGCAATTCAATGAACTTTTTTTATGTTTGAAATCAGATGTAATGTGTATAAAAGTCTCATAGTCTTGCAGTACCATGTCATCAGGCTTATCCATAACTGAAAGTACATTTCTCATAAAGGAAGTAGTTCAAAAGCAAACACTGTGAGGCATTATAATGTTGGATAATGTTATTGAAAACCATTTCCTCCATCTTAATTTCAGATTATTCTGAAAAAGGGCATTCACAGTTGTAAAACATTCAGGTTTTTTGCTTGCTAAGTTCTGATCAGAACTCATATTTATGTAGGGAAGAATCAATTCTGTTCCTTCAGTGAATATTGGGACATTTTCCCTTACATAAGAGCAGTGTCATTAAGTAGGCCCTTTCAGAGTCTGCAGGGTGGGGAGATGGGGGTCAGTCATGTTACAAGTGTGTGCAGAACGTGATAATTGCTTGTGGCTTCTGTAGACTGGATTATTTTTGTGAAGTTCAACACTGCTGACAAGCCTTTTTCCCTTAAAAGTTACCTGAATTCTGTGCACAGAAGTATTGTAAGTTCATGGCATGTTTTCTTGTAAAAAAAACAATAACAATGTCAGTTGAGTACAACTAACATTTTTAGTATTACAGTATTGATGAATGCATGCTTGACTAGCAAGAACTGTCGTTAGGTTCTTCATCCCATTGTGCACCTTTTACATGAAAAATATTAGTTGTGTTTGACATTTTTATTGTTCATGTATAAAGTGCACAAACAGGATGAATGACATGAAGATAGTTCTTGCTAGTCAAGCGTGCATTCACCAGTATAGTAACATGAAGAGTGTTAGTTGTGCCCAATTGGCATTGTTATCATTTGTGTATAAAGTTCAGAGTGGGATGAATAATGTAAAAATGGTTCTTGCTTCTTTGTCATATGAGGTTGCTTCCAGTTTTGCCACAGCCTAAGAAGGCTGTGATATTGCTATGGTAAAATGTAGTTTATCACTACAGGTGTATCATATTTTATGATGTTTCAAATATCAATGTGGCTCCCAGAATGTGGCTTTCACCCTGCAGAACATGTAGGAGGGGCTATTGTTTCATTGTATGTGTTTTGTATGTGCAAATTACTGGTTTTGTAGTATGAATTATATCTCTTTGCATGCAATGAATCGTGTCAAAAATTCTTAGAGAACTAGAGAAATTTGCCTTGTGGGCCATAGCACTCTCCTGCATGAAAACAACTGTAGGCTTTCTTCTTCTACTAATTCTCCTGAGAATGTTATTGTATTTAACCATATGTAGCCATAGGAATTAACTGTTTCTTTACAAAGAGTTTTCCTGTAGTTTTGCGCACACTCGTATCACACCAACTTTAATGTCATGCAAAGAACTGAGTGTGTGCGCTGTAAGAGGACCTTCAGAACACTAGTATCTGCTCTTCTCACTGTTTACATTCCCATTCAATGTAAACCATTCTGTCTTGCAAAGGTACTACAGTTGAACACTCTTTGCTTAACACAATCAATTTCCTACTTGCACTTACCTCCTGCCATCTGTGACTTGTGGCACACCTGAATGCCTGTCTCACATTCTGGCACTGATGAGGACCATGTTAGCTGACTCCCTTAAGCTGGTTGAGCTTGTATTTCCCACTTCTGGGTGTATGTTTAAAGGACCTTTCTGTATAAGTCCTTTTGATTTGTGAAGACCTATTACATGTACATGGAGCAGCATCCTTAAAGGGAATCAAATAGTCATCCATCTGATGGATCAGTCATATTCATTGTTTGGTCCTGTTCAGCAAAAGCACTGTAATATTCCATTCTTTTGTGGGGTTATTTCGGTGTTAAATAATCACTTTTAATGTCTATTGTATAGGAATGCAGACTCTTAATTTGTAAACGTGTCTGCTGAAATCCTTACTTTGTGACAGTTTTGAATTATAGGCACCATATATCTTGTATGATCTTATCAACAACTGGTTCAATGTCAGAACCAAATGGAAGGCTATGTGAACAAGATACCTGGATGTAAATCCACTGGGCCATAGGTTGCATCTGTGTCTTCTTGATGAGGTAATCAGTAGTTGGTTTTCAAATTAGACCATCCAATCCTTAAGTTGTGTGTGAACACACATGCATATTAAACATCTCTGTCTGTCTGAATATAAAGAATTAGTGTGTTATATAGTTCTTTGGATAGCTTACCATGGAAATGAATGACGTAGTTTAGGATTACTCTGTTCTGGACTGTGTCCATTGTCTGAGTGGTCTGAACAGAATGCAGCACTTTGGAAATTGGGCATGTTTGCTTTCTCTGGTGGAAGGTAGGGCAGGATGTGCTCATTTGGGTATGACTGAAAGAGCTAAATTTCAAACACTTAATCATCTGTATCTAGGATGAGGTTTTTTCAGTGGCAGATGGTAAGAAAATTTGTAATAAAAATTGTAGAGATAACCTTGAAGACCTGAAGGTGAAACCATGTTGTACTTTTCTGTAAGATTCTGATCATGGTATGTCACTTTGAAGATTGCTAGCTTCGTGTACTTTATCCATTGTCTGGTGTTTTAAAATTAATAAAAGCAATAAAAAATTCAAACAGCATCTATGGTTACCAACATTGTATCTGAGTCCAAGAAGTTTGTGTTCAGTCTACAAGAGCATGTCCTTGCAGAAGGTGAGAAAGCTGTTCTTAGGAAAGATTTGAATTTTGCTGTTTCATTTCCACATTCAGTGTGGATCTGGTGTATTTGGTGGTGTCATTAGTTCCACAAATCTGTTGGCGTTGAGCATGGACAACAGATGGCAAAATCAGTTCGGGTCTGGAGAAATCTAAGTTATCAGTTCCCAGTGCAACAAAACAGGAGCTACATGTCACTAAATTGTTGAAAGAAGACAAAGACCTAGGGCTTTTATACATTGATAAAGGAAATTGCACCAATGTGATGGGTGAAACTGCAACAAGGAGAAGCTAAATGTCTTACTGCAGTCCATGGGTTATGAACCCTTGACAAAATCCCCAACAGCTGCATTTAATAAAAAAAAATGTAGAAACTAAGACTCATAGTGATTTGAACTGGTTCATTATGTTACACCTTGACTGGATTTTTCCATAAGATAATTAGTCCATTGGCTGGTAAGTTACAGTCCTTTGTAGCAAATTTGGAACATTCGTTCAGTTGCTAAAATTGGTGAACGTACAGAATAAGATGCACCATTGTGTTTTGATGTGGTGAGTCTTTTCACCAATAAGTACAGTTCATTGGGAATAGGCTGCACAAAGAATATACATTGACAGAACAAACTGTCGTGGAGGTAGAAGCCAATGTGGAGCTACTGGAACTTGGTTTGAGAACTGTGTACTTGCAAGGTGATAAGTTCTACCAATAGAAAGAGGAAATGACTAAGGGAAGCACATTGTCTCCAGTTGTCAGTAAAATCATTATGGAGCACTTTGAGGAACTGGCATGGTGAATTTTTAACCATTGCTGTAGCTCCAATATATATGTTTGTCATCTAGCTATATGGCCTTGATAGGTTACAGGATTCTGTGACATCACTAGTCTTAAGACCTTCTATTCAGCTTATAGTGGAAATAGGAACCAATAATATGATCCCTTTTCTTGACATCCTAGTCAGCTGGAAAGGATCTGTGCTGACCATACCAGTTTACAGAAAATTTGCGAACATTGGCTGCTACCTCAACCACCAATCTAATCATCCATCACATGTAAAACAAGGAGTTGTTGAGAGCTTCATAATAGACCCAAAGCCATATGTCAAGAAAACCAAGTGTTAGATGAAATTGATAACCTCTTTTAAAATCAGAAAAAGCCCCATGGTCCCAGATTTATACCTTATGTAAAGGGCTTTCTGAAAAGTTAAGTAATCAGTCTGATAACAGGGAAGTGTTAAAAACAAAACATGTCCTTAGGATTTCACTTACGAGAGTGTAACCGAAAAGAGATACACAAGTGATAGTATCCCATGTGAATGCAGTAGAAGTTATGTTGGGGAAACAGGTAGACCATTATCCATGTGTCTGCAAGCAGAATCTACAACAGCATCTTCTAGAAAAATCCAAATTGTTCCAGCATGCTTGTGGAGAGGGCCATTGGGTAGATTGAAATGAAACAAAGATTCTCGAAATGGAAATCAGTAGCGGGTGGTGGAAATATAAAAAGTCAGCACACATGGCATGCTTAGGAAATTCCATCAGCCAGCTTAGTTTGGAAATTTCTTCAATTTGTACCCCTGTGATCAGCAAGGACGTTAATAAGTGTTGTGGCATGGTAATAGATCCTGAAAATATCCTTGTTTTCCAGCACACCATGTTGATAGTTCTGGCTAGAAATCATAGATGGCACTAGTGGTAAGAAAGTTTGGCTCTGAGTGTTGGTTAATTTTATGTTTTAATTAGGTATTTGGAACAAGGTATGGTTGTTGGTTTTGCCTGCTGGCAATGAATTTAATTTAGTTGTTTGCCCCAGAATATGTTTCCAATAATCAGAAACATAACTTATAGGACAATAATTTGTTATAATTTTATCAAACATTATAACATGTATGTTACCAGCCCAACAGAATAGGTCTAATATATTGTTTAAGCCAGAAGACCGACTCTGCCCCCAAAATGTAGGGTTTTTATACTTTGTTTATTGCCTTTATGAATTTTAAAATACCAGACAAAGTTTGTGAAGCTATTGATCATAAACATATTGTGCATGTTGTACAGTTTGAAGTGTTAATATCAAATAACCATCTGCTGTTAATACTTCTTTCAATATTTTTCACCTGTAATTTCCGTCTTGCACTCTGTGAGGTTTGGAACAGTACTGTGGCATTGACATCATACTGAACCTAATATGTAACAGCGGTTTGGTATGTTTACTATATAAAAAGTAGAATCTGGCATTTTTGTGTGAAGAGATGGGCACCTGTCCAAAAAGTGACATTCCTGCCTCACAGACATGTGTGAGTGGTGTTTATATTGCTATTCAGCTAGCTGTTGTCTTTGATGTTGCACACATGTCTGTGTTGTTGGTCATGGTAGTAGTAGTAGTAGTAGCAGCAGCAGCAGTACAATTGGTATGGCCAGAAATTGAAGCCTGTTTGTTATCTATACTGGATCAGATCATTAGCATATCAAGTTGCATTAAATGTATTCAGCATTCAGAAAATGTGACTTGATAATGTAGCTAAACAGAATCATCAGAAAATCTTGTTAAAAACAGCTTTACAAGAATTTCAGTTTCATTAAATATGTGTAAAGCAGGAAGTAGGATTGAAGGGGCAGAACACAAAATTGGCTGTAATCAAACATTGATAAGAGATGAAGGAATACAGCACACCACACCTGATATTACGTTAACAGAAAACAGCCAGAAATATTTATCTGAAACTTGTTCCAACAGTACATTATATAATGATTTTTAAAATTCTTGAAAATCCGAAAATGGAAGAACTCGACTCCTACTGGACAGATTTTCATGAAATTTGATATTTGAGGATTTTTTTTTAAATCTGTCAAGAAAATTCAAGTTTCATTAAAATCATACAAGAATAAAGGGTATTCTACATGAATACCAATATACACATATTATCATATCTCGCTCATTTGTTCCTAGAATGATGTTTCAGAGATAAGTTGTAGAGAATATCAAAACACACATTTTGTGTTTGGTAACTTTTTTTGAAAATTGTGCCGTATATTAGAAAATGAGGAAAAATGATGTAGAGCGCCACAGGCCACATGACAATATTGCGATTGTGCATTACATGCTGGATGCCTAAGGCTACAAATACACACACTCAGGTTGTGTAATACTCCTTGCTTTTCCACTGCAACAATTGTTGCACGAACATGCCTCCATGTTATGCGTACATTGCCTGTCTTTTTTTAGTATTGTCATGCAGATATATTGGTAACTTTGAAAATGTAATGGACTCCAGTTGAAGGTTATTTTATGTAGATGAATGTTCTCTCTCGCATTTTACATCTGCCTTTCCTCCATTGTTTTCTGTTCTAACTCTGTTGGAGAGTATCTGGACGGATGGCCAAGGAAACGTTTTTTCCACATTTTGTGTAGATATCCACATAACATTACGTTGTCAAATTCATGGCTTTGTGCCCATGAATTTCTAATTCTGTAAGTCTTTGTTTCCTGAATTGCAGTTCTCATGATTTTGTGCCAGATCATATCGCAACTGCAGACTTTGAAGTTAGATTTTTGTTCCAAAACAGTTTGAACATGGGAGAAATGCTTTTATGTGTTTACTGTCTGAATCTGGAGCAAACATAGCTCAGTCATTATCATGGCTGGGCTGTGGAAAAGACAGCTGAGGCATCATGGTTTGATTCCCAACATGAAACAAGAGATTTCTTCTACTCCACATCACCCAGACTGGCTCTGGGGCCATTCCATCTCCTTGTTTATTGGATAACGGGAGCTCTTTCCCCGGGGGCAAGTCGACCGGGGCGTGAAGCTGACCATTTCCATGTAGAGGGTGCCAAGGTGAAGAATGCATCTTCACTCTTCCATATTGCCTTTGTGGCATGGAGACGTACAACTTTACCTTTTATTTGATGCTTAATTAGCAGTGTATGTACCTGTTAAGGAACACTGCTTTTTACAGTGTTACAGGTGCACTATTAGGGTGGTGACTAAAGAAGAGTAGGCTTTCAAGTACCTTTATGCCAGTTATGTACTGAAACGTCATGTGGAAATGTGTTCAGATGCAGTCGAAATTTACGGCCAGGAACGTCATAGCTTCTGTAAAGAATATGTGTGAAATGAATTCTATAAACGTATCTGGAAACATTGGTTTATTTCTGGGTAGTCGGACGTACATTATGGAACATTTACTTCATTTTCATCCTATCCGTGGTTTTTAGATCTGCGGTTTCAAAAGAAACCTTTGCTTCGTGTCCCGGTTCCAGGAGGCCATTTTGAGGCCAATGAAGGTTTGCGGAAGAAGAAAAATGCCCGTAAAACAACGCTGCTGTGTGATGCAGGCTGCATTGTTCTTAAGAAGTTAGTGGGGGAGGGGGGGGGGGCGGGGTTCAAATCTTGCGTGAGAAATTTCCCAGAATCAACACGCCGGCATGGTGATGAGATGTTCTGACGCAGACGTCATGCATTTGTGCCTTTTATTGCCGGCTTGTGTATACTGTTAACCGAGCCTTGTTGTATAGTTGCGATTCTGCTATCAACGTCGCCTGTTTACGTTCGTGTATCCTGTTCCCATTTTTAACAAAATAGTGTGTCGATCGAAGTGTGTACTCGCGATATTTTGAGCACGTGGTGGTGTTCCTGACTTACGGTACACGTGTTATACATATATAGTGCGTCTTTGTGACCGTACGCAACGGTGCGGCGTAACGGAAGCTGTATTGAAGGTGACGCATTGTCATAAATTCTGAACTCGGAAAAATGAATCTTGTTTTTTTTTTTGTTTGTATTTTAACCGCTTAATTAGCACAGTACAAAATAATATCAACAAACCTCTTTGTTTTATGTCTTAATACAAAGACATAAGGGATACCTCATTCGGTATAGCGACTAGGCTACGGGCTGGAAGGCCCGGGGTTCGAATTCCGGTAGGTGTAAGAGTTTCGTATCTTCTCCGAGACGTCCAGACCGGCTCTGGGACTCACAATTCATTGCGTACCGGAGTCTCCTTCCATGAGAGTAAAGCGGCCAATGCATGAGGCTGTCCATTCACATATAGTGCCGAGGTTAAGAGTGAGTGGAGCCTGTCTCTTTCTCTGTCCGTATATCTACATGTGTATGTTCGTGTTTGTGTGTTTATTTAAAATTGCAAGTGTAAAATATTTAGCTAGGTGTTAAGTGTGTGACATTAAGTTAAAAAGACCGTCAACACAACTGATTTTGTTGAACAAATTAAGTTCTGGTCACATATTTCGTCTTGACATTAAGCCATCTTCAGGCCACAGTGTCATTCGTACATGCAGATATTTTTGTCAGTGCGGTTTTAATACGAGTGGTATTTTAACTGATTGGATGACTTTATTTGGTGAAACGTCTGTAAAATTTGGATCTCAGTTACTGACAAATGTAAAGGCGTGTATGGCTATGTGGTTTCCTGTATATATGGATGTTACTGTGGCCCGAAAATAGCTTAATATCAAACCGAAACATGTAACCATACTTGTTACAAGAAATGAACTTGTTCGAGCAAGTTCGCGTTGACAGCCTTTCGTCACAAGTTGTGTATCTGTAAATAACACGACAGGTCGGTGACGTTACGCCGACGCAGTGTTGTGCAACGGCGATCTTAACTGGTGAATCCATGAACCACCGGCAGCTTTGCTTATTAATCTGCATGAGAACAACCAGGATTTGCACGGCGACGTTTTGTCATATGGATACTGTTAATCGGACCGCATACTGCCATCCAGTCTTAGTCCTTGAAAGCGCCAGTATTGTTACGGTGGATATGATCCTTTATCTGAGATATGAGTATTTGATATGCACGAGGTTTTAAATGTGTCGAACTCCCGAAACGTCTTGTATACCAAATATACCCCCGCCATAGCACATTGTTTAATATAGTTGATATGGTTCCATTTTTTATCATTGTATGTTGTGTATGCTTTTGTTTAATTTTGTAAATTATGTATTTTATTATGTTTATGTATTCTTATTGTTATGTTTGTTCTGTAATGTATATTCTGTTTTCCTTGTTTTGTTCTGTGTATTGTTTATGTGTAAATGTGTACTGTATTACTGCCACCGGGTGTCAACGAATTACAGTCAACAAATATATCATATCATAATGGATCATCCTTCGTCGCATATTTTTCGAGAATTACAATCTTCACTTCTTTCCAATCCGGCCATATTTTGTAGCCAAACGTCTACTTCAAACCCCGATCTAGCCACCCTTTTGCGTAGGCGAACTTGGGGATATCCTAAAATTCGAATTTAACATAACCGGAGGCACTTGTGGTCACCAATGTAGCTGCGTGTTTACCCTCATTTGGAAACAGTCTAAGAAAGATTGGTCACCCAGCGACGGAAGGAATTTTTGTTCGCCTGAAGAGTCACGGAAGCCGAGGGCACATTTTTCAGAAATGCTACTTCTGGAACCGGGACAAGGGGGTCACTGTCGTTACAGCATGGGGCGTCCTCAGGTTACGCATGAAAGAACGGCCTCCATATGCGGAGGATAGCTGCGAATATGTCGAATAAACAGTCGCGGACAGCCGACAAAGGATGGTCTTCCAGCTTGGGGGTTGGTCAAGGTGCTGACAACTTGCGCACCTTAAAATCTTATATTACAGAACATTTCACAATGTCTCGGCCGGTTTCCTTGGTGCGACATAACAGGTGGCGGGCTCTTGTGAATGCGGTAACGAACCTCCGGGTTTCATAAAATTCCGGGAACTTCTTGACTTGCTGAAGAACTGTTAGCCTTTCGAGAAGGACTCTCCTCCATGGCGTTAGTTAGCCACTTCTGGAACGTGAAATACAGATCCGACGGAAAGAAGTGACTTCTCACATTGCTGGTCTGGCGATCACCTTACGTCTAATGCTGATGGCAGAGGGGTACCTTCTGTACTGGCGTCAGAATATTCTACAGTTTACCGTGTAGACTGACAAGTTTCATGAAAGAAAAGGTTAAATTTGAAATAGAATTACAGTGATTTATTCTGCAATGAATTTCTTTATCTTCTACATTGGATGGGGTAATGGATTGAACGTACAATTGAAGACTTTATGCAAAATACTTCTGATATTTTTGTGTTGTATTAGTTGTGTATATTGCATGGTTTTGTGACCTATTCCACATGCATTGGTCACTTTGACAAAACCATGGATTCGTGAAATGTAAAGTAAAACTCCACTTATCCGGATCGGCTTGGCCCTTCGCGTAAATTTGTAGAGAATTCTACACAACTAACTTGTCTTGAAATGAACGGTTATCAGATCAAGTACAATACAGTGTTATGGCTTCTAGAACTTCAAATCAAGCGTGGTCGAAGAGTTTAGACGCAGGTACATTCTGTAAGTAGTAACAGCCGAACTGCAAACTGCCATTGTAGCCTATTTTCGAAGAATAATCCAATTATCCGGATGGCTCGTCGTCCCAATTAATCCGGATAAGTGGAGTTCTACTGTATTATAATGTGTGCGTATGTATGCGTTGTAGATTAAAAAACGTGTACCCTACATGCACAGAAGACGTGCAGACACCAAGCAGTAATCAGTTCACATCCGATGATACGGTAAAGCACATTTGTTTGATAAATGTAACGCAGGGGTATACAGATTCTGGGCGACTGTTATGTCCGTTGGCGCCAAATATTTGTGGAACTTCATATCACCCTTCTAGCACCTAGAATTTTGAGGTGGCTGGGGGTGATTTATGCTGCCATAATTAACGAACTGTGAGACTACTTAAGTGACTTACTCATTTTGCTCCGTAACGTGCCTTCGTTTCTACAGCATCCTTCCCGGTTGGTTGTGCCGAGTGCCCGCTAATATCCTTGCGAAGTAATCCGTACTTCCATTTGTTTTAGCTAAGCCGTATCAAAATTGATTAACTGTGCGCCCTGTAAGGCGAGGACTGGTAAAAGTTTTGTCGAGCAACGGTGAAAATCGAAAGTGGATTCACTGCGGACGGTGGCACTGCCTATTATCTGCCATCTAGTCGAAACTGTAAATTGTATGGTCTTAGCGGTGTGAATACGTAATTGTAAATGTTCGAATTAGCGTGGGTGTTGGCAGTCATCTGTGATTGTGGAGAACGCTGGAAATGGTGAGGAAACTGTTATTAACTTTAGTAATAACGAAATGTAACCTTACTTGTTACTTATTTACTTCCTTACTTACTTACCTACTCCACGGATCTGATGCCTTCTTGAGAAGCTAACTGGTTCTCAGCTAATCAAGAAATTCTCCACATTTAACGGAACCCAAAAGTTCATTACCGCATTCACAGGCGCCCGCCACGTGTTCCTATCCTGAGCCACATCGACCCAGTGCATTCCCTCACATCCCACGTCCTGAAGATCCGTCTTAATATTATCCTCCCTACTACGCCTGTGTCTTACAAGTGGTCTCTTTCCCTCAGGTTTTCCCACCAACGCCCTGTACAAACCTTTCCTCTCTCCTATACGCGCCACATGCCCCGTCCATCTCATTCTTCTCGATTTGATCACCCGAAACCTTACCTATTAATGGCGATAAAGATGGGCATCATCATGTGACATTTGGCTAGCGGAATAACTGTTAGCTTTCCAAGAAGGGGTTTAATTATTTGTAACCCATCAGTTTTAAATCCTGTTTTGGGAAATATAACTTCGGAAAGACTTGGACTGTCCAGTTCATTCATTCATTCATTTATTTGGTCTTCTATAAATCTGTACAGATGTAGAATCAGTCACAAAAACATTAAAATAATTACAAGTAAGTTCTTACATTGCATTCGTTAAAAACATACGTAT
>Ga0123355_10003348_pt1 | contig 22951 bp, 11 predicted proteins | sample TergutEmb28metaG_3_FD_89872 | JGI IMG/M metagenome (GOLD analysis project Ga0123355, IMG submission 89872) | Embiratermes neotenicus P1 segment gut microbial communities from Petit-Saut dam, French Guiana - Emb289 P1 | ecosystem: Host-associated > Arthropoda: Insects > Digestive system > Gut ... | reverse complement strand
TAATTTTGCCTGTTGTTTTGTATGGGTGTGAAACTTGGTCGTTGACACTGCGGGAGGAAAGGAAGCTGAGGGTGTTTGAGAACATGGTGTTGAGGAGAATATTTGGACCTAGGAGGGATGAGGAAACGGGGGAATGGAGGAGATTGCATAACGAGGAGCTAAATGATTTGTACTGCTCACCCAATATTGTGCGGGTGATAAAATCAAGATGAGATGGGCTGGGCATGTGGCGCATATGGGTGAGGAGAGGGGGGTGTATAGGGTCTTGGTGGGAAAACCGGAGGGAAGCAGACCACTGGGGAGACCTAGGCATAGATGGGCGGATAATATTAGAACAGATCTCCAGGAGGTGGGATGTGTGTATATGGACTGGATTGGGCTGGCGCAGGATAGAGACAGGTGGCGGAAGCTTGTGAGTGCGGAAATGAACCTTCGGGTTCCGTGGGATGCGGGGAATTTCTTGACTGGCTGCAAACCAGCTTCTCAAGAAGGACTCTGCACCATGGAGTAAGTAAATATCTATTCTAATATAGTTCATGAAATAAGCCACATGTGTAGCGAATCAGTCTTAATCCAGCAATCAGAGGTAAACACGGGAAACATGGGGAAATGTTATAGCACCTCTCTCACTGGATGATACCGTACATTCTCGAATCTAATCGCACTAGTTTTTGCAGATTCCGTAAACGAAAAAAAAGTTAGTTCGCCGTTCTAATTTGCACCTTTCCTTCAATCGCCCCTTGCTTACAAGGCAGAATGATTGAATAATATTGGATATTAGAGTGGAAACGGAACCTTGAGGCACGGTGACGCACGGGAGGAGAAGTGAAGGGGAAACAGGCGAATGGAGTGGGTAGCCAAGCAGTCTTCAGTTTGACTCGGAACAGTCCATCCAGTGTTACTACAATCCTTCTCCCTCGACCCGCACTCCAAGAAAGCCAGTACTCGACTGAACTCACACCCCCGCCAATATAAATGGACTCGTCCGTTTCGCTGGAAGACCGAATCTGGTTTCTGCGCGTGTGCCATCATGTTCCGTTTTCGCTCTACCAATGCTTCAACCGTTATCCGTCTAATGCGCCGTGTGTGAAGTGACCATTTAACTGCCAGCGGTACAAATGCACCGCAGCTGATGATAGTGACTGGGTGACAGATAATTCAGTTATGAGTGATGACAGCGAGTCTGATGAATAATAAATTATAAATATTATATATTATAAATAATAAAATATTGTATTGCATTCTTATGGCATGTACAGCAGCGCTATCATTTTTCCAAAATCCAGCTCACGACCGTGAATCTAATCCGCATCTGCTTTTTAGCCCTCTGAAACTGTAAAAAGGGTGCGGATTGGATTTGAGAATATATGGTAATTACACAAACTATAATGAAATACTGCATATTTATTACAAACTTCCAAACCCCTATCCAAATTGTACCACGTGATCTGATCCTTTTTAGTATTATCCTGTTACAACTACCCTTGACTCGTACGCTTTGCCTTACATACTGTTAAGGCACCGTGGCCCTGATGATGCCCACAAAAACAAGTATTCATTGGAAGACACAAAACACAGCACATCTCTATCATTATTACCACCACTCTTACTGGAAGACAATTCTACACATAATTACACAAACTATAATAAAATACTGCACATTTATTACCAACTTTCCAACCCCTGTTTAAATTCTCCCATGTGATCTGATTCTTTTTAGTATTATCCTGTCACAGCTATCCTTGGCTCATATGCTTTGCCTCGCAAGCTGGTAAGGCACCGTGGACCTGATGATGCCCACAAACACAAGTATCCATTGGTAGACACAAAACACAGTATCTCTCTTTTATCATCTCTCCCAAGCACAGCTGCTTTATCACATAGAACCCCTGCATCTGCCAGGATACATTGCAACAGGTGCAGTGCTTAGGATAATAAAAGAAACACATTGTACAGAACTTACAGTTTACAATTTCTTGTTCTGAAATGGGATGTTTGAAGGGAGTAAAAAGATTTAATTGAAGAAATTAAATTTTAATGACACAAAATCAAACAAAATGCACACAGAACTTGTTCATAAACATAACACTGCTGACTCAAAACCAGATGTATTTAAAACATCCTCTCTTTAACGCAACACGTATGTGCAATGGAATGAAAGATACACATTATTTTTATGCATAAAATGTTTAACTCTTTGAATTATACCCAGAGTTTTACTTACTACTGAAGAACTAAAGACTTTATGTGGTGTGAGTTCTTAAACAACTTTCTGCAAATACTCATCAAACAGAAACAGTGCCAAACTAGCCTGCTTATTTTCAGACAGAAGACGTTTCAAGTCGTTCGCGTGACCAGACAACTGGCGTACACTGTCAGCATGACGATGCAAGAAATGTTCTTCCAGATATGAAGACACCTGTGAAGAACATTTAAAACACATGTACACTTATGAGGACATCTAACTGGTAACAACTCTATAATAACTCGTGCATAATCCCATTAATTTTAAAGATGGATATGTTGTGGAAATACAAACCTCCGGATCATGGTGGCCTTCAAGTCGTCGGGTAGCTTGACTGTGAACATCAAAAGCTCCCTCAGCAAGTTTCTTCTGGGTATCAAGACCTCGAGCCAGAGCACCAAGTTCATACAGCTCAGAAGTGTTATCCTGGGGCTTAAAAAATAAATTAGTCAAAACATACCCAACTGTAAATAAATGTAGTAAAATTACAGAATGGAAAGCAGCATAAATTTTGATGAATGAATGATGTGTTGGTTGGTGAGTGGCATTTCATTATGAGAAGGAAAAAGAAAATCCTTTGCCAATGTGGTCCTTTGCCAGGGCACAAAGCTGCCCATAACATGCTTGACATATACAACGGATCCCTACATGCTCAACACAACAGTAATTTTATGTTGTTTTTTACAAAATATATTTCTTTTGTAACGCCTGTCATCATCCTACACTTAAACATTTTCATATTACAGTTCCAGTACAACCACGATTGGGTGGTAGTGCTGAGGTTGGCAACCTGTGACCCACAATCACCTGATATCAACCTAGAAACTCTGAATCTGTGAAGTGTTTTTTTTTTTTGGGGGGGGGGGGAGAGAGTTAAGAAAAGTGGTTTCCACGTTATCATCTTGTGTTAAATTTCATGTTTACCATCCCAAAGTGTTTGAAGTATAAAATTAAAGGAAAGGATCGCAATAGTCAAACACAACAGTATTTTTACAGTATTCTCAATATATTAAAGTATTATGCACTACATGTTTCGACTCCTATTTGAGTCATCTTCAGACCCCCAAGATGTAGATCCAGACATACAAACATTTACTGCAAAGCAGTAAATGTTTGGATGTCAATCTGCACTTTCCAAGTTGTGAATTCTGTGCCTGTCTTACTGATATGGAAACGCGTGCTACAGCATGAGTTTCTCCATGCTTCAAAGAAGGCATTCACAAGTTAGCCAGAGCCACTCAACATCATTAAATTCCATTACAGAGTGTGACAAAAGTGTCGTGACTTTGGATACATCCCAATCCACCAAACTGTGGCCAACATTCCCCTGTAATAATATGTCCAATCAAGGATCTTCGTTAACATGACATAAACGTATAAGCACAGGCTGCTACCTCATCATCTTATTTCTCAGAAAATGCATTATGAAAATATTCGACAATGGCATGCCACATTATGACACAAAGTCAAATGTTGGCCCCAAGGGTCAAAAGGTTGCCAACCCCTGCTCTAATATTTTAAAGCCTTAAATACAAGGTACTATATATGAAAGTTATTAAAAGTTTGCAATTTCCATGCCATAACTTTACTGACATTGAACATTCCCCTACATCTATAATGACCATGACAATTTAAAATGGCCAACAATACTGCAGTCATAAAAGATGTGTTTGGCCCACCTATCAACCTTCCCTACCAGAGAAATAAATAAAATTTTTATCTACAGAAATGCATGTGCCATGGAGGTCAGCAAGAAAATCAAGGAGGGAAAGAATAAAAAATGAACATACAAAGGAAACAATGGGAGTGAAAGGGATGCCAGACATCATAGAGAAGAAAAGACTACAATGGTATGGTCACATCAAAGGGATGCCAGAGGACAGAATACCAAAATTAATTATGGAACGGATACCATGGGAGAGAAGGAAACGAGGACGTCTAAGAAAAACATGAATGGAAGGGGTACAAGCAGGTGTGACAACAAGAAATTTAGAACCAGATCAATGAAGAAACAGAGAGGAATGGCGTCTGGTTTCCAGGAGACAGGGACAGCTGTTAAAAAACCGGACAGATAGACCTTCTTATTAAGACAGAGACTGATCTCAACAGACTAAGAAAATCCATGTGTGCCTTACTTCTTCCTCTTCACGCTTGCGGGCTAAGAAGTTCATGGTTCCTCCTCGCTTAGTGATGTATTTTATTAGGTGAATTGCATCGTCCCAGGTGGAATCGGACAGTTTCCGGAACAGCTTCTCAAACCCTTCACGACTCTGCTCATAGTTCCCAAAGTGTGTAGACTGTGTAACAAAAATAAGCCAGAATTATACTTCTGACAGGAATTTAGTAGCATAACAATTGTGACAATCTACTTCCATCTTCTTCCTGCACAATAAACACAACACAACACCTATAACAAAATACAAGGTTACAGAAAAGGCACTTTATTTCTATAATTCACTTTCACACACACCCTCAAAACAAACAGGTCTGTTGTTCAGTATCTGCAACCCAAAAAATTGTTTGTTCTTTGCATTCTGCATACAGTACAATTGTGTGCTATTTGCTACATGATGTTAATTACATTAACATCTACTCACAATGCAGCCCAATGCATTATACAGTCTACGAAGTTCAAGTCCACTGTAACTAGTGTGAAATGACTTTATGTGAAAAGCACTCATCTCAAAAAATCTTCATGAATTTCATTAACCACAGAATTTGCATATCTGACTATTTCTCGAGGGTATGCCTTGAAGACGAGCGTATCTTATTTCATCTCTTAATGTAATTCTATAAGCACGTAATCTTTGGCAGTTATGTAGCACACTGTGTACTGCAAATGGTTACCAGCAATTGACTTTTCAAATTCCTACATCTTCCTCCCAAAGTCCAAACAAACTGATCTCATACTAGATGACTCTCTTCCATGCACCAAATATTGTGTGGACTACTATAAATCTGGCAAACCACATAATATATTGCTATCTGCACAAAGTCAAAAAAAGTGGAGGTTAAGGCATGTAAAGTTCATGGTTTTTTATCCCATAGCCAGTTCCACTTCTTAACAAGCCTGACTGGGTGGGGAAAAGTCAGTCAATCACAACAGATGGTTGTGAAGCAACCTTTTATAATTTTGAATTTAACAATTGTCCAACAAGATGCGACTTATTCAGTTTATTACATTTCTGTAGGCAGCTCTACATGTTTCGGGTGTTGACACCCATCATTAGGAGCTCGTACAGCTGTAATTACAGCTTCTGGTATTGATTAACTGCAATGAGTAAAATACGCTGCTGTTAATACTAGTATATAATTCAAAAGTCTAGATTGGTCATATTGAACGTTACTAGCTTTGACGAATGTGATATATAAAATAATGGTGGATGGTTAAAAGCAGCATTTTTAAATTATGTACAACAAAATATATACATACACACACACATATACATAATTTAGGTTACACTGAAGTTCTACTGAAAAATGCAATAAACAAAGTCAGTTAATTAAAAATAAAAAATCTTTTATAACTGTCACCTTCAAGTCATGAGAATAAAATTCAGCTCCAGATCAGAGCACGGAAATACTGTCCCACTTTTCGCTTCAGTTAAGGAAATGAATGGTTCAACAATCCTATAGACATTTGGCAACTGACAGTTCGGCTCTTTACCGTGCAATCTGATCAGAATTTGCTAAAAAGCAGACTAACTATTGCTGACCCAATACCACAGTCCAGCCCATACCACTGCTTTACTTTGTTGTCACACGCTACCTAAGAAAAACAGGGTACAGTACTGCAACCATAACAGTACACAATATTTCAGTTGGGTATTATTGGGTTAAAAGATTACCCATGAATAATACATTTTCATATACGAGAACATACATACTGCAAAATACACACCATCAGCAGGTAGTCAAAGCTGCGGGAAATGTGTTCATTTGCATAGCTTTGCAAATCAAACACAAGGGAATCAACTGCTCCATATTTTGCGTGACAATTCTTCACGTCTACACCTGTAACAATATACAAAGCATGAATTTTAATAAGTATCACTGACATAAAATCCTTCCAATCGCACTCTGGCCCTGGGGTCAACTCAGCCTCTAACAAAAATGAGTACAAGCAGTATTTCCTGGGAGTAAAGGCGGCCGGTGTGTAAGGCTGACATTACCATCCTGGGCCATTGTCATCAATTCTGGGCACCTTAACTTCCTGGAACCCTCTGGCCCACTCCAGGCCTGTAACGGGACTGCTTTACCTTTACCTTTTTAATCCAAGAAAACTAAAATGTGAATGTTTCCAAAACACACTAGGCAAAAAAAATTTGACCATTTGTGGCCAGAACTGAATTTACGTGACATCCGTGTCATGGTTACTTGGAACCACCAGTAATGTCAAGAACATAACTGTACAGTTTATGGAAATACAACTGCCAATTGCTTGTGAATTATCGCACTTCTCAGAGGGTTCCCAAAATGCATCTTACAATCTTAATATACACATCGATGAAAACCTGTACCAAAGTTCTCAAATTCGCCTAATGAAAAGCCAAAACCAACACACAACTCCAAGTCCCGTCCACCCATGATCTAAAAAAAAACCATCACTTAACTGAAGGTGTTAGCTACGCAGTTGTTAAAGATCATATCACCAATGGTGACATGAAACATAATGCATTAGTGGCATGACATCGAAAGGAGAAAAATTAGTGCTCCAGAGCAAATCCTGTCCCACGGTCACAAACCCACAAAAGATCGATAAATATATTACAAGCGTCAATGTCGAAAATTACTTAACGGTACGACCACACAAATGGTACGGGAACCCTATTTGAAACCTTCTTAATACATACCTCTTGCGCTGCAACCGCTAACAACATCATTGTAGCAATACTGGGCGAAACCTACAGTCAGGAGGGCAGACAATACCACCAAGAACTTCATGATGAACCTGAAAATGAACATCCACAAACGGGCTTCAAATTGTAGCAAAGAACACTGCAGTTATTACCACATATACTTTAAAACAAAATCTCAGTGCACAGAAATACATTTACCAACAATAAGTAGGCCTTCAACCTGATTTACTGCTGCTCACCACTACTGAACAAGCTACTTGAACGAACCTTACTCTAACGCGTATCAAACGCTTATACCGTATCTGTGATGCCCTTTCAAGACCTTTGTGATCTTGCAGAATATTGCACCATCATCGACAGGGCACGTCCACATCACGTGCCAAGTGCGCACGCAGCATGAACTGCGCAATAGGGCAATGAGCATGACACACTATACTACATGTATAATTATGTGTGATAGGACGGATGAGTTCGTTGTAGACGTTAGTTAAGAATAAGGCAGTTGTTAGGGTGTCGCCTTCTACGCCAGTGTGTGTAAAGGTTGACAAGATCAAGTGCTTGTAAAATATACTGTAGTATTTGCTTGTTGTTACACTTTAAAAGTTTTCCGGTCGTTTTCGCGAGATTTGTAATACGTCATTGAAGTAACCTCATCAACCGCTGACACTAGTTTCCATTGTGTTTCGTAAACTCCGCTGGAAGAAAGTATTTTTCAACAATGAAAGCCGTGCAAGCAATCCTTTTTGTCCTCGCTGCAATCTGTGCACATTCTGTGACTGCAAAGTTGCAATGTACGTGAGTATGTAGTCATTTCTAAGTGGTTGAGCAGCTTTGTTAGGTATTCATTTTCGAAACTATTTTATTCGAACTAATGTTAGAACCACATGCACTTCATTTCCTCATTCACAGGTATAGCATTTTATTTTAAGATTGTTAGACGTATTAAGATGGAGTGGGTGCGAACTGCGGAATAATTTTTTGTGCCTGTGAACTGATAATAAGCTGGGTAGGCTAAAGAAGATACTTCATGTGTTGGCCGCAAACCGGGCCCAGCATTCGGTGCAATGAAGGTAGTCATAATTTTTAGTTACATGGTTGTATGTACGTCAGGTATTGGAACTGGTATTTTGTGCATGAAATAGGTTTTTTAGTTTTACTGCAACATGCTACTATACAGTGCGTGAGATAGACTTTAGCTCTACATTTATGTTAGTTTCCAGTACTTTGTATGTGTGTGAAACACGTTTTGCAGTTGTATTGTGACATGTTCTGCATCCTTTGACTTAGCCCAAAGAAGGGACTGGGAAATGTACATAAATTATGTTACTTAGAGATGTGTATGCCCTTTACTGTGACTAGACTAACTGAAGAGAGGGATGCCTCAACATAGTGTTGTTTGAAATTCCAAGTAACACATTTTAATGAAAATGGTTAGGTATTATGCATATATATGTTGTTTACTCTTTTCAGTAACTGTACCTTACACGTTTTAGACAATTTTAGATCGCATTTGTCAACACGAATGTTACAGGAACTTAAAAGGTACAGTATCGAGGATGCGTGCAAAAGCAGAATTGTTTAATTCAGCGATGTGAGACTTTAATGAATTATTTTAGTGACAGTCTGGCAGGCAGAAACTCGTAACGTCATTTTCCAAAATTTTGAAAAGACAATGCAATCAAGGTTATTAAAACATTCACTTAATATTTTATGCAGGGAACTGCAGAGATTTCAGATGAACTTAACAACAGGAAATGCCACTTGTAAATTAATAAATGAAATCCTAAATGCCTTGAACAATAAATTAAGAGTAGGAGGTATCTTTTGTGATCTTGTGAAAAAGGTTATGACTGTGTAAATCATGACAACTTGATATTGGAGCTAGAAACTTAAACAATAACTGGTATAGGTAAAGAACTCTTATCAGTGGTGCGTTAATGTTAGATATCGAAGAGTTTTAATGTATAATAAAAGACACCATTACAGCACTCTAACTGGACATTGATTAAACACGGATTCTCACAGGGTTCCATCCTGGGTCCCTTGCTGTTTCTTTTATACGTAAATGATTTAGCTCAGTTTGTAAATAACAAATGCACATCTGTGTTGTTTGTCAATGATACGAGTATGCTCTTTACTCGTGCACATGCAACCAAACTCAATTCAGATACTCATACAGTTTTGGAAAATATAACATTTGGTTTAAAAACAATTATTTGTCATTAAATTTAAAAAAAAAAAAAAACTCACTGTGTTCATTTTTATACTGTGAAAAGTCCAGCAATTGACATGAAGATTGGTTATAACAATAAATTAATCCCCAGTGTTCTATCTGCCAAGTTGCTTGGGTTAACTATTGATAGCATGTTTTCGTGGAGAATATATACAGATCATCTAACAACTAGATGAAGCACTGCTTGTGTTGTAATCAGATACATTAAGCCACTTGTGTATCATAACTGATGCTTCTGTTGTATAAATAGTCCTCGAGTTGTTAATCCATGTACAGTTTTAAATAGTTCTTTATAGTGAGGGAAGTGAGCAGCAGTGCTATTCAGGACTAGTTCTATAGTTACTGAATGTCTGTGACTTCTAGTTCAGGGGATACTTAGTTTGATTCCCTACCAGGACATTGGCTACATGTATCATCTGCAAATGCTGTGTGACGTATGGCCGAAAAGCCAGAGTTCCCAGTTTGCTGTAGTTGCTCCTGTTGTTTATCTGCAATTTTGGAAGTTTGAAATCAGACAAATGCGGTAATGTATGATGCTGTAACCATCTCAGTGTTAGCTGGCATACTCAGCCATCTTTCAACGTTTGTTTGGAATACCAAAGTAATTTTCATTGAATCTTAACATAAACATTTTTCATGCTCACAAATATGTTCAACACAATTTATATAAAGTTAGTTGGCCTGTGACTAGGCCTTAGGTTTGTAGGCCTACAGCCTATATGACAGTATGCAGCGTTTGGCAAGGAATCATTATCTGGTTTCTTTGCTGGTGGGTGTGAGTCCACTGTAGATTTTTTAGCTAGAGTTATTTCAGTTTACATAGAATGGAAGTAGGAATACACGCAGTACTGAGATAGTTGGAGCTAGAGTTAATGTTCTGTGGGGCTGTTTGTGTTGACACTAGTCAGCACTGTAAATTTATAGTGCAAGTTTTTGTTCATCCTGGATATGATGCCATGAAGGTAATGTATAGGTACCAGTGCTTCAGAGGATATAGGTGCCTCCATCTACATGGTAGTTCAATCATGTTGGACAGGTGCCCTTACCACCACTGCTGTGAGAACCTTACCTCTCACAGGATGTAAAGTGTTGTAAGCAACCACCTCCAGCTCTGTTTGATAAAGCGGTTAGAGTTCCATATCCTGGCTTGGTTTGGCTGCCAATTTATACATTTCATTTGGTTGTGTTGTAATTGTGATTCCTGTCTGGTGCCATAAAAAATGACAGCAAGGGTTTATGTTCCAGTGTTAATGTTCATTCATTCATTCATTCATTCATTCATCCCTTTGGCATGTGCAGAATGCGATGATTCCTTGCCATTCTCAGGAGCTTCTTCCCTTCCTCTCTGTTACGTACTTTTCCCTGCCACCCTTCTCCACCAACTATTCTTCCATCCTCTCTCACCTCGCCATCTATTTCTTGGTCTACCTCTCAATCTGGTTTTTCCCAAATTCATATATAATACCCCTTTGGGAATTCTGTTTTCTTCCACTCTCTGTACATGCCCAAACCAACGTAATCTATTTAACCTTACTCTCTCTATTACAGTAAGTTTTTAACACTTGCATAAATTTCTTTATTGGTTAATATCCTCCAATTTTCTTTTTCATTGTCATATTCTGCACCTAAAATTCTTCTATACAATTTCCTTTGAAAAATGTTCAGTTGCTTTCGATCTATCTTTGTTAGTGTTCAAGTTAATGTTATGACACCATAAATGCCAAGAAGTGTGTAGTGTACAAGTTGACAATATGGTAGTGTTTGTAGGTTGTAGTTTTTACCCTGCCCTTAATTATTATGTGTAGTTGAGAGTTAAGTATTTATTGAATCATTTTGATGCAGGTAAGAATGCTCCAGTTGATATTCCAAAGGACTGGATCACCATGGTAGAGCCTTGCACCTTGAAAATGAGAGCACAGGTGCAAGAGGAGCTGCAAGCTGCTGTTACTTACTTGGCAATGGTCAGTTTCTGTTTTGTGTATTTGATTGTTTTCTGCATTAGACTGTAATTTTGTGCTCAGGCTAATTATATCCTCCACAATTCCCTGGGTATCGAATAGGTCTTTGAAAATATCATAAATATTGAAATAGTATCGCATGTGAGATGCATGTGCAACTGAAACATGGTCATGGCCGTGCTGTATTCATGTTGATGGTGCAGTTGTGCATTTAACTCGTTAAGAACACTGGAATACGTGCGTAGAACATAACAGTTGACCGGGTATGTAGCTGTTACGAATGCAATTCACTTGTGTAGAAAAGTATGGTTGATGGGGTGTGTAGCTGGTGCAGATGACATTCCAGCACTTCTTAAAGATGGCATTCCAAGTGGGGTGGATCCTTCCAAATGGCACCAGAGGGGCATTGAGGGACCCTTGTTGCTAGAACTCAAATGATGTGCCACAGTCACTTCAAACCGTTAATGTGAACTGTGTTAAAAGTGGCCGCATACTGAAATCAAGAAAATGTGGCTGTTTCAAACGTACTAGCATCATCATGTTCCATAAAAGAGTCCATCCTCATGTGACCAAAGTTCAGGAGAATTTTGAATGCCACATGATGAGAGGTGCCTGCACTTAGCACCATGCTCTTTTCACATCTTAGAATTGTTAAAGAATGCCCTCAAAAGCAGGATGTTTGCATTGGTTAACAATATGCAGGAGGCTGTTGCTGTGGTGCAGTGGTTTCGGCATTCGGGGAGTTATTTGCAAATGGGATACGCTTACTCCTGCAAGGGGGGGGGTGTCTGCCTGTGTAAATGCCTGTGGTCATTTGTTCTGACTTACACTGCCCTTGTCCCTGAACATTCTCTGGGTTTCAGTTGTGCATCTCTCAAAGTTAACAACTGTTCCAATATAGGCTACAGTTGAAGACGGCGCACTGTAGTCGACATTGTTGGATTTATAATACAGTTTAAAAATTACTGATTTAAATTCACTCTTATGAAGATAAAGCAACTACTGTGAAGGCCTGAACAGACCATGAGGGTTGTAGGAGGTTGTGGCTCCCAGATTTCCAGACAGTCGGCACATGAAGGCGATAAGGTTGTCAGCCCCATGCACCGGCCACCTTTACCCCGCTGGAGATATCTGTTGTTCTCATTTCTTTTAGGGGCTGAGTTGACCCCAGGGCCATAATGTGGCTGGAAGTTTAAGTCAATTGTAAATTCCATTGACACCATCGGGAATCAAACCTGCGACCCACCGGCTTGCGGCACAGTCCCTCAACCAATTGCGCTACCCCATGTCCCCCAAATTCACTCGTAAAAATGATGAAAATTCGTTAAAAGGATAGCCATCTCAAAAATGGCAAGTTATTTCTGTTGTATTGTCTACAGTGATTTTAACCAGTGTGTACAGAGCATGGAAAAGACAGTATTGCAATTGAAGTAAAAATATGCAGCATGAGTATAGTTTCATGACAGGCTGCATGAGATGCAGTGAGTGTGACAGTCACAGTACAGTGGGCCCTGACAAGGTGTTGGTCCATAAGGAACCTGAAAATGCGACGGTGCATTGCCATCAGATTTTGTGTACATGTGGGGATTATATCGAATGAAACACATGAAATGATGTGAGCACTTTATGTAGTTCAGGCTCATTCCCAAACATAGATATTTCAAGGGTTTGAAAGTGGTTACAAGGGCAGAGAGGATACAGAATTTCACACCTGCAGTGGATGACTGAAAGTAACAGCAAACCCAGAATTGCTGGACAAAGTGTGCCATTTACAAGCAAAGTAAATGGTGATTGGATGTTCATAATGAGGGCGAGTGAACTGTAGAAGAACAGGGAGCCAATAAGTTTGACATATCTGGCAGGGTTGGGCGTTAGAAGAATTCATGTGATGGTTGTGCCACACAAATTTGTGCTGCAAGGAGGAACTTGGATAATTGGATGTTTGCCAGGGTTTTTTTTTTGGAAGAAGCTGACAGTGAGCCTGTTTCTCAAGTTTCAATTGAAACGTCACAGATTTACAGTTACGGACATTCAAAAGAATGTGACGGTGTATCGACTGCTAGTACTGAAGATGAGTTGTGCACATATTTCAGAAGCTTATGTGAACACTGGGGTCTGTATGTAATCAGTGGGCACTGTTTTGAGGGAAATTACTAATAAACATATTGCCTCTTGCATGATTTCTGTATAGTTTTATAGTGTTGTTACATCTTGCTACATTACACAGTTTCAATGTGTCATCCGAGATCCAGCCATCCCATACAATTCCATCACTAGGACCCATTTTAATGCGTATACAATAATTGCATTTACATTAGCATTTATTGTATATACAGAGTGGGCCAGAAATCACTTAAATGTTTATAAAATTTATGATTGAATATGGTTAACTGACTTCTTGCTTGCCCTGTACTTTTTACAACAGAACAACATGGTCACATCCTGGAGATACCTACTGTCAGCTGTAGCCCAGGTTTTTTTTTTTAATCTGCTTTATGTCAAATACATTCAGTCTTGAAAGTTTTTACCCATCTCTTCATCTGTCGTAGTGTGTTCTGATTGTTGTGAATGAATGTCACTTATGTCCATCTTCTGTTGCGTTCTTTCCGTTGTGTGTATTACGTATGTGTGTATTATTGTTGACAGATTTCCTCGCAGCAGAAAGCAATGGTTTTCTGTTACTAGATTTTTCTGTGTAGCAGACTTTCAGTCAACTGGCAGGCAACCCATACTGGTTTCAAAGTATACTACCAAACCACCAGAAATTGAGGAATACGAAAGAATCTTTTGTCCATTATATACAGGCCTTTATGCTCCCAAGTTTCTGAGCTTTATATATGCTAGTACGTCGGAGGTGACGTAACTGGTCGCATGTCACCTGGTGGAAAAGGAAGTGCATGTTGCAGAAAATTGATGTTATCTTGGTTATATGCCGTGTTATATCTCTTTTGTGTGTGTGTGTGTGTGTGTGTGTGTGTGTGTAAATTGGTGACGTACACCATGCAGAACAGACATTGTAGATGACCGCTTTTAATGATTCATTGAAACATGGGACAGTTTGGTTTTATTTCAGGGTGCTCACTTTTCAAGGGACACAATAAACAGACCTGGTTTTGCCAAACTGTTCTTTGAGGCCGCAAGTGAAGAGCGTGAGCATGCCATAAAGATCATGTCATACCTACTCATGCGTGGTGAACTTACAACTGAAGTCAGCAAACTCATTCAGAACCCAGTGAGTAATCCAAGTAGCCAATAGGTTGCAGATGTGTGCCAATGAAATAAGTGTGAAAATGTATGCGGAGTTTTCGTATGCATCGTTTTTAATTTTTAAGTTTGTGCACTTCATTATTGCAGATGTACAAATACTGTGAGAAAGTTGACAGGTTTTACACAGACATGTATTTCCATTTTAATAGCCATGTCAGAATTTGAAAAGAGTGATATCTGTTCATCGCTGATGATACATCAGTTTGTCATTTTCCACGCAATTTTTCAAACAGATTCCTGCGTTACTAGATGGGTGGATTACAGACGCATATTCTGTCTAAATGTGTCCACAGAGAAAAAATGCGTTTCCTTGCATTGCTCTAAAAACTAACTAGTTTGTTTGTCTGGTGGGTATGGGTCAAGTTTTTTCTGTCTCCTGTGAAGTTGTGTATTGTTTGGTTATGACAAATTGCTGTTTCATGGGCGATATTATGTTCCACAGCAGTTCTGTAAGGTGATCCACTGTTGAATGAACGTCCAAAGTTCAACATAGGCATTGTGTAATGTAGGTGTTGAACTAGACTGATCTCAGCCAAGGTTAAGTTAGCTTCTCAGCTTTCATCAGATTCCATTTAGTAGAATTTGACGTTCAGGTGACCGTGTGTCATGATAGATTCTTATAATGAAACCAACTAGATGCACTAATTTCCCAAATTTATTTTTGGAATAAAAGTCTACATGTTTTGGACAGTTCCTCTGTCCGTCATCAGGAGTTTTTCACTGTACACACAGAAATGCTATATGTCATACAGGTTTGCTGTGTGTACAGTGGAATACTCATGGTGATGGACAGAGGAACTGTCCAAAACATGTAGTAGAGTTTCATTCCAAAAATAAATTTGAGAAATTAGTGCATCTAGTTGGTTTAATTATAAGAATACATTTAGTAGGTTCAAGGAATGGAGGTGTATTACCACTCATTCATAACGTTAGCTTTAGGTGAGTTGTTAGCATCAAATCTGAGCTGCTTTATTCCATGGGAATAACATGTAGTGCACCTTGAATAGGAGGCATGGTGAACCCCAGGCGTGGTCTTGTGCTTGGGAAGAAAACGTCGTTTTGCCTCTGCTGGGAACCATACCGTATTTTATCGGTCTTCAGCCAGTAGCCTAGCCACAATACTGTTGAGCTGTGCTATGCTTGCGTAACATTAGTTCTGTAACAAAATCGCATATCAGGGTACAGTTTTTCAGCAATTTTTTGTGCGATAAGGGAATGGAAAAATTGGATGGCTGTACGAGGGAAGAGAGGTTTGAGGCAGTTGTAGAAACGGTGCAGTTGCCAAATGTGAAGATGTTATTGTAAAATTAATTTTACTGCTTTTTTTTATGTACATTTTATGTCAAGGTTTTGAGAGGTTGTAGAAAAGATCCTTGGAACTGGTACAGAATAGTCACAATCCAGTCAGTACTAGCACAAGTTTGTTGTGGCAGTTAGCATTTAGTGATGACTGTATAATTGGTACTATTTCTTTCTGTAATGGGATAAGGAAGGTACGAAAGGTGTAGATTGTTAAGTTGTTTGAGGATTGTATAGGTGACTCAATAATTTGTCACATGATCTGTTCAGAGTTTCTTAAGTTTTTGTGTACGCTATGCACTGTGAAGCGAGAAAGACATTTAACACTTTAAACGCCGAGTTAAATCCCATCTGCCATTTGCTGGCATTATTAGTCACTCACCATACTCTCCACGTTAGCAGAATAAGGGTTAAAATTTTTGTTAGCAGGTGAGTGGGCGAAATGTAACTTAGAAGTTGTGTTAGAAGTAGGAAATTTGTTACATTCCTGTAGCCACTTATTTACCCATTAAACAAAATGTGATTACATACGTGAACGCATGTAAGAGACTCCCCTAATAATTCATTTCATATATGTAGGTAACAAGGTAATCTACTTCATCTTTAAGACATGCTGTGTAATCCCTATTTTATTTCCCAAAAAATGCCGTTTATTTCAGAATTTTATCTTTTTCTGTTCACATTATTTAAATTTAAAGATACAAACCCAGTTGTTGAAATACATGGTGGGGCAGAAACCATGAGACGATTAATAACTTGAAAATGAACACTTTAATTGATAATTAAATCATAACTAGCTAAACAACGGTAAGCAACATGGAAAAGCATTACGTTTTCAAGTCACTTTTTGAAGATAATATCACTCAGGTGAGCTGCATTGGCGGTAAGGCACATCTCTGCACGTTGTCTGACATTGTCCGTGACTTTCCTCAGCATTTTTACTGGAATTCCTTGAATTTCCTCTTGGATGCAATCATTCAGTTCCTGTGTAGCGTGATGTCCGTGAGCATTGTGTAACCCAATTCAATATTGTTTGGCATGTCGGATCCTTTCCATTCCTCCCGATGTCAAAATGTCATCGAAAAACACACCGCGTTACAGTAGTGGAATCATCGTTTTTAAAAAACGTTTCCACAGCAAACGCTTGCTGCTCTTCCGACCAGCGCTGCATGATGACTGGAGGCTTCAAACCGCTGTACCCAGCGATGTGTGTTTCACCGCGCCACTTACAAAGATGTCGGCATGGCGCTAAATTTAAGTCATCTAATTGTTTCTGCCACACCCTGTGTTAATGAAACACTTTTTGTCTGTGTATGTTTTGAGTTGTTTTCAAGTCATTCAAAGGAAATATTTTAAATTGTAGAATGATAATTGCCATGCCTATATACACACACATTATCATAGTCACTGCAGTATAGTGGTAGCTCTATGTTGAAAATGATTTTCCTTCAGTCGCCCCTCAATGACAGCTGGAATTCTGGTATCGATGCCCTGAAGGATGCGTTGAAACTGGAGGCGCATGTTACTCGCAAGATACGTGACATCATCGCAGCTTGTGACAATCCATCTGGTGATGGAAGTGGTTTCAACGATTACCATGTATGTCTTATTATATATTTTTCTTCTTTTTATCACTTTTTGACGCTTGAAAACTTTGCATGAATTGAATTTTGGAAATCGGTTAATTCCTGTCTTTCTTTTTCAGTGATCAGAAGCAAGGCACTTTTCTTATAAATCCAGTACTTTTTTTTCATAAGTTGTAAATTAAGCAAGGGATTATTATGACCTAGTGTACATATTCTAAAATTGTGCGTGTTATTGAATTACAGTGATTTCTCATTTTGTGGTCCCATAATTTTGTGTGAAAATTTTAGTTTGTATGAAGAGTGGTGTATAGCCTGTAGTTATGTGGCATCTGTAATGCAGACGTTTGCCATTGGCGCTTTGTCGCGAGCCAGATCATCTCTTTTAGAGTTTCAAACCATATTTCTGAATGATTTTAAGATGAAGGTCCTATCTGTGTCATTATCTAGCAGCCAGTTTCTTCATTTAAATTTTTCCAACCACATTGCTACCTTTGTCACTTTGCCATTATTAAGCGAATTGTCATTTTGACCCGTTTTCAGGTATTTTGTCTCTCTTGGGTCATCTTATGAGTGTTGGGCTAATCACCCTTTACCAAAAGAATCACTTGTTTACAAATAGCGGTGGGCCTTCAGAGGTATTTGTGATACTGTTGCTACAGAGATTAAAGAGAACCGTACCTGCACACTAGAAATGTTGGTAACTGCATCACACATGTATGTGAAACAAATTTGGTTTCAAAACTAGCAGGTACACGTGTTGTTTGCTGCCACCACCACCGCCGCCACAATGCTCGAAATTTGATAATAGAGCTGCTCCTTGGACAATGAAAATATGCAAACCCCCGTCAGAATAACTTATTTTAAAAAAATGTGTTTACGTTCTTCTGCAGACTTCAGTAACCACATGCGGGCAAATATTTGTGTGCCCCCTCCCCCTTTTCGAGGGGGGGGGGGGCAGGGTGTGGAGGGAAGGAGGTCAGTTTAATGTGAGTGTAAGCGCTGCGTACTTGGAATGGGCTACATTATAAATAGTTTTCCTGAAAACAAGTGCAACATAATCAACTATATAGTTTTTTTTTTTTAAACTTGTCATCAAAATTGTGCGTCATTCCAAGCGAATCCACTGTAAAACAAGTTGTGCACAAACTGTACACATGTTGTAATTATAATTTTGCCTGTTGTTTTGTATGGGTGTGAAACTTGGTCGCTAACATTGCAGGAGGAAAGGAAACTGAGGGTGTTTGAGAATATGGTGTTGAGGAGAATATTTGGACCTAGGAGGGACGAGGTAATGGGGGAATGGAGGATATTGCATAACGAGGAGCTAAATGACATGTACCCGTCACCCAATATTGTGCGGGTGATAAAATCGAGAAGAATGAGATGGCCTGGCCATGTGGCGCGTATGGGTGAGGAGAGGGGGTGTATAGGGTCTTGGTGGGGAAACTGGAGGGAAGGAGACCACTGGGGAGACCTAGACGTAGATGGGCGGATAATATTAGGATGGATCTCCAGGAGGTGGGATGTGGATATATGGACTGGATTGGGCTGGCCCAGGATAAAGACAGGTGGCGGACGCTTGTGAGTGCGGTAATGAACCTTCGGGTTCAGTGAAATGTGGGGAATTTCTTGACTAGCTGCAAACCAGTTAGCTTCTCAAGAAGGACTCTGCACCATGGAGTAAGTAAGTAAGTAAGTTGTAATTTGCGTCTAGAGAAGCTCGTATCTAACAGTGTTAATATGCTGATTTTTTACAGATCATTAAAATTTGCTGTGAGTATTGCTGTACATTATCAGTGATTAACATGCAGGTGCTTATTTACAGCTGGTTGATTATCTGAGTGGGGATTTCCTGGAGGAGCAGTACAAAGGGCAGTCAGACCTGGCCCATAAGATATCGATACTGGGCAAGATGCTGGACTACTACGGAACCCTTGGAGAGTTTTTGTTCGACAAGAAGCTGCTCAATGGGGAATTGTAATAAAACAAGGCATTGGTGTTCTGTGTCAACACAGAGCAGCTGGTAGTTTTAGTTAGCATTGGTAACCAGTTACTGTCATTGTATTTTTATTCTGAAATTTCTGTAAAAGAAGTTAGTATCACATAATTGTACAGCTGGGTGTCTCTTGTTAGTATTTGACTTCCATGCAATGTTCGGCCGAATAGTAACTGTGTAATATTCAAGTTTACTGATTTTTTAAAAATTATACTTTGCTAGCACTGTGGAAATAATGCCGCTAACTCAAAAAGATAAATAGTTGTACTGATGAGAACAATGTGAAAGATTGGAATGTGTGGTTAATTTCCTTGTACGTTTATTATATGGCATTCTGATGTATCAGTGTGACGCTCATTGAATGGAACAAAGAAAAATGTACATGCACCAACAGTCTGTTCAGTCAGTCACATTCAGTCCCATTGAATTTTCAGATGTTCATATATTGGGCAATACTTGATCTTATATTGTATCTGCTGAAGTGAAGTAATAAAAAAAAAAAAGAATATAGAATTTTAATTGGTGCTATTTGGTTTTTATTATACATGAGATGGATTTATGAATTATTTTTACCTTTTGTCCTTGGATATACAGGGTGTCCCACCCGCTAGCGAACCCGGCATTTCTTTAATTAATTTTACCACTAATGAGGATATTGCAACGAAATTTGAAGCGGACTACAGACACATTCCTCACACAACAGACATACTCCTGTTCAAATTTCGTTGCAATATCTTCATTGGTGTTATAATTATTAAAGAAATGCCGGTTTCGGCAGCGAGTGGGACATACTGTACATTCACAGTGCTGTTCTGTGATATATTTTCAGGGTAGAAGGAGAGCTGGCTGAGACAGTTTTCCCATTTGCACAAGTTTTATTTCCATGTTTTAACTTAGAGTCCATTCATTTTAGTTCAGTATTAGTTACAGTTATGCTTTTACTTGCCATTTTTACGTAGGTGCTTCCTTTGACTTGCAGCAATATATCTCATCTAGAAGTGGTATTGTTTTTTGACCGAAGCCATCCCGTTGTGCAATAACAATTACATAGTATATACCTTCAGTACACATCATCATCAGTGTAGTAATGTATGCAATAGGTTACACTGTGGCTGCATGTTTCGACCGTAAATGGTCATCATCAGGCCAATAAAGAACATTTTGTTTAAGGTACACTACCTTTCTGTACCTTAAACAAAATGTTCTTTATTGGCCTGATGATGACCGTTTAGGGTTGAAACATGTAGCCACAGTGTAACCTATTGCATGCATACATGATACAGAGTGAACACAAAAACACTCTTTGATTTCAAGTAGTTGTAAAATCAAAACTTACTGGCATATTCTTACAAAATTGGTGGCTACAGTTGCATGAACTCAGTTTCATGTGGTGTCACACACACCCGTTGTGCCCCCCTCTTGTTACTCGGCAAACCGATGCGATAATCTAGCTCAGACCAGACTCTCTGCAGCATATCCGGCATGACGGACTTGACAGCTGCAGTGATGCATTCCTTCAACTCATCCACGGTTGCTGGTAGTGGAGGTACATAGACTCTGTCCTTCACGTACCCCCAAAGGAAAAAGTCACAAACGGTCAGGTCCGGTTATCTCACGGGCCACTTGAAGAACACTTGGTCATTTTGTCCAGCGGGGCCGCTGCGTTGCCGTGAAGTGAGCGCTATCTTGCATTTCACTGCCCTCTGGCGGTGAGCGGGAAAATTAAAAATTTCTTGAGTTCATGTATCTGCAGTCCCATATTTATAAAAATATTCCAGTAAGTTTTGATTTTATGACTACTTGAAATCAAGGTGTGTTTTTGTGTTCACCCTGTATTACTATATTGATGTGTACTGACGGTATATATTATATTATACAGTTGTATTGTTGTTGGATGTTGGAAGTTCTGCTTCAGGAATTGAAACGTGTGCTTCCCCTCAGATTGTCGTCAGTGTGAGGTTTGTCCCTGAACATGCTGAAAAGCGAAAATTACACAGGCTTTGGTCTGGATATTGGGAAGGTGATAATCCGCTGCTTCTTGTTCTGTTACCAAAAACATCCCAGCAAATATTTGCAAACTGCACTGTACCCACAGATTCAAACATGGTTGTGAATTTTTGGTCCCAGAAAAAAAAACGGGGGGCCCAGTAATCCTAGTTGCCCACACAGCACACCATGATCGAGCAGTAACGTTGAGTGATGGCTTTTCATGGATTAACATAGGATTTTATGCAGACCAACTTGTGTTATTGTGAGAGTTCGTATATCCCCAGAGAATTCAGGCATGTGAAGTGTGTTAGACTGCGTTTGAAATGTGATGGCACATGCACAGAAAGCATTGGCGAAACAGACAAGTCCATTTAAATCGGCGGGGGCGCCAGTTCGGTCGACTACTGGCAGCTGAGGTGTGCGCATCAGCGGTAGTAATGCTGGATACACCATGTTCCAAGGTAGTGTGATGGGCACTGGCTACCCACTCCATTCGCCAGTTTCCCCTCCTGTGCATCACCATGTGCCATCACATTTCAACTGGACTGTACTCCAGTGTGTACCTCATTAAGATACTGGTTTGCAACATCCATTTCATGTAGGAACTGTATTTTTAGCATGTACATCATACAGAAACCTATGAACCTCCAATGGGATATTTCCTGTTGCAACAAATGATGCTTACAGATGCAACAAGCTGCCTACTGTATTGTGACATGATGCGCTGTTGAGCTCAGTACATAATGTGATAAGTAGGCAGACAGGAAGTGGCCAGTGGTGAGGGTGAGATATGGTATGGGGCCAATGTGGGTATAGCATGAGCTTATGGAGTGGGTTATTCTGTCTGATAGTGGGACACAGTGGTGGGTTCATGTGACCCTGATTATGAAACAATGTTTCATGACAGGCGAAGGATTTTTGAGCAGCTCGTGAGTCGGCTTATTTCTACTTTCTTTACAAATATTACGCCATTTGGCAACATCTTGCATTAACCTTTAAACAACATACATATGTATATGTGAACACACAAAAAAAAAACCCTAGAAAGTCATTTTCTGTATTTAGGGATTTTTGAGACATGCTTAATTTTTATTTTCCTCAAAATGCTACTTATTTTGTGATTTTTTAAATGCTTTTTTGAAATAATACCCAGTTTTTTTTTAAATAAACTTTTCTCTGCAATTTAAATACCACCCAGTTCATTTAAAGGTTAACGTTACAAGATATCAGATTATGGAATGAATAATACATTGCATTTACCCATTTATATCTGCTGTTGTTTACATTTTGAATATTATTTTCATGTTACTGTCATTCCAAAGTGTTTGAAAGTTGCCATGTTGTGATTGCTCCGTTTAGTGTGTGAATCAGAAATAAGTAAGGGCTGAGTTTTTTAATAATACAGTAGAACCTCGATCTATCGTTCCCGTATCGATCGTTTTCCCGCATCTACCATTCGCCATTTTTGGTCCCGAATAAAGTTCCATATAAATAACGTTATTTATTCCCGCATCCATCG
>Ga0123355_10003347_pt1 | contig 22952 bp, 15 predicted proteins | sample TergutEmb28metaG_3_FD_89872 | JGI IMG/M metagenome (GOLD analysis project Ga0123355, IMG submission 89872) | Embiratermes neotenicus P1 segment gut microbial communities from Petit-Saut dam, French Guiana - Emb289 P1 | ecosystem: Host-associated > Arthropoda: Insects > Digestive system > Gut ... | reverse complement strand
GTGGCTACGACCTTCGTTGGGGCTGTCGATGGATTCGGTGAATTGGCCGTAGACGTAGGGTTCGAGCTTGCGGATATCAGCAATGTCGTTTTGGGCGGCGGGGCAGGATTCGAGGTAATACTCGAACGCGCGGTTGCCGCGCCCCAACAACGCTTCAGCCAAAATAATCCAGCCTTGTGTGTGTTGGAAGATACCGCCGTTCTCCTTGGTCGATGGATTAAACAGCAACGCCAGTGCGCCTTCAAATGCGTGATTGACGTAGGACGGATCCATAATGCGCACACCGTAGGGTGTGTTGAGCCGTTCGTTGACGGTGTTAAGAATGGTTTCGCCGCGCGCTTGGTCGGCGAAGCCGGAGATGACCGCCCACGATTGCGGGTTGAGCCATATGTTGGCTTCCGGGTCGGCGGGTGCGCCGATGACTACGTCGTTTTCCGTGATGCCGCGCACAAAGCGGTCACCCGCCCAGCATTTTTCTTCGATGATGCGGCCGTAGTGTTCTTTTTTGGCGATGTATTCGGCGGGGTCGGCATTGCGGCGTTGCGCCAAGCGCACCATGATTTCCAGTGCGTAATAAAATTGAAGCGCGACGAAAACGCTAACGCCTTGTGCGCCCATGCGCAGGCAGTCGTTCCAATCGGCGTGGAGGCCGGCGGGCAGGCCGTGGATGCCTAAGTGATTTTCTGTAAATTCGATGGCTTTACGGAGGTGGTCGTAGACGGTGTCCTCGTTTTTGTCCGCGTAGGGCACGACTTGGTCGAGGATGCCCATGTCACCTGTTTCGCCGATGTATTTCCAAACGGTGGGGAACACCCACATCATGTCGTCGGCGCGGTAAGACGGGTGCCCAGTGGTTTCGCGGTAGCTGGCTTGGTCGGGCGTGTCCTCGTGGCCGGGGTTGTGCGTGTAGCGCACCAGCGGCAAGCCCGCACCATGATGTACTTGTGCAGAAATCATGAAGATGATTTTCTCCCGTGCTTCGGCGGGGTCCAGGTGGATAATGCCTTGGATATCCTGCACCGTATCGCGGTAGCCGTAGCCGTTGCGCTGGCCGCAATAAGACAGTGACGCCGCACGCGACCAATAAAACGTGATGAAACAGTTGTACGCATTCCACATATTGATCATCGAGTTGAAGTGCGGGTTGGGCGTATCAACGGTCAAGTTTTCAAATTTGCGGTGCCAGTAATTTTTCAACACATCAATTTCTTGCGCGGGAACGCTTTGGTTGGCATAACGTGCCAATATCGCGCGGAAGTGTGATTCCTTCTTTTCGCCAAATACAAACGAGAAGGACTTGCTTTCGCCGGGTTGCAACGCGAATGCGGTATGCAGCGCTGCGCACGAGTTGCCGCAATAATTGAGCGCGTTATTTAATTTGCCTTGCACCACGCCCATCGGGTTGCCATAATCGGAATAATCCGCCAAGAAATGCTCGCGGTCGCCGCAATAACTCTTGACATCCGCGCCCGCCAGCCCAAAAAATCGTGTTTTGGCATCGTATTTGTAAAACGCTTGGAAATTCTTGTTGATGGTTTGCTTGATAAAATTATCTTGATAATACGTGCGCGTGATGTACTGCGTGTATTGCAAGTTGACCGTGTCCTGCTCATAGTGCGAATCATTGGTAAATTCCGCATAACCGAACGCGGACAAATTGCGCACTTTGTCCGATTGGTTCGTGACGGTCACGTGCCAGACTTCGTGCGTTTCGTTGTGCGGCACGTAATAATCGGCCACTGTTTTAATGCCCTTATATTCGGAAGCGATGGATGTATAGCCCGTGCCGTGGCGACATTCATTCTTGTATACGTCCAGCGGCTTGGCCACCGGCTGCCACGACGCACTCCAATAATCGCCGTCCACATCGTCGCGCATATAAATATAGCGACCCGGCTTGTCCTGCTCATTGAAGCGATAACGCAAGATGCGCCCCGCCGCACCGCTTTTGACAAAGCTGTAGCCGCCTGCATGGTTGGTGATAATGGCGCCGTATTCCGGCGAACCTAAGTAATTGGCCCAAGGTGCGGGCGTGTTGGGTTTGGTTATGACATATTCCCGTGCCTTGTCATCGAAATGCCCATATTGCATAAAATCCCTCCGGAAGATGCACGAATAGTGCAATTTGACGGGGCCATGCCCACTAATTGGCAGTATAACATAGCAATTTGACTAAGGGAATGGGAGTGAGGATTTTTTATTTGTGGATTTTGACAGCGTTTAAAATACAGCCTCCGGCAACTTTACATAACTGGCTTCCACCATACCTTGCAACTGCGTTACATTGCGCACACCCGTTATTGGCACTGCATCAAAAGGCAAACTGAAAAAATAAGCCAGAGATAATTGATGGATATCAATATTTATCTCCGCCGACATACGGGCTAATTTTTTGTAAATAACAAAATTCCGCCGGACAAGATAATCCGGATGCACTTTTTGCGACAAACGCTCTTTCTCCTGTTGCGTTACATTGCCATCATTGTCTATCTGTGGATTCATTTGATGGATTTTATAGAAAAAACCTGCAGCAGTAGAGGAATATGGCACTGCCGGCATACGGGTTTTAACATGCCAATCGTAAAATGCATCGTCGTTTTGTATCATTGTAGGATCGCCGTATTTTGGTGCATTAGGGTCCGGTGCGGCAAGTGCCCATTGATTTTGCACACCGGAAAAACCTTGTATGTTATGTTTTCGGCAATATTCCCATGCGCCTTCCATTCGGTGTAATTTAAAGTTGGAAGCACCGTAATAGCGGATATCTCCTGCAGCAACAAAGCCTTCCATTGTGTCGATGATCGCTTCTATTGGCCGGCTTTCATCGTCTCTGTGCAACCAATAAAAATCGATTACATCCAGCCCCAGCGCTTTCCTGCTTTCGGCTAGGTCTTCCTTGATTGCGCCGGCGTTAACTCTTGGGGTTGCCATGTCATTTAAAAGAGGATGCGCGCCTTTAGTGGCCACTATCATCGTTTTGTGCGCATTTCGGGTGCGCAGCCAATTCCCTATAAAAACTTCGCTGGAGTTGCCCGCACCGGGAATCCATTTACAATAAACATTGGCTGTGTCGATAAAATTGCCACCTGCCTTTGCGAAAGAATCCAGTATTTCAAAGGCTTGAGCCTCGTCCAACCCGGAGCCAAAGTTTGCTGCTCCAAGGCAGATGTTTGATACGGTTAAGTCTGTTTTAAACAATTTTACCATTTTCATTTAAAATCGCTCCCCTATCATTCATGATGTTATTTACATCCCACCACTTCGATCTGCCCCACCAAATTCGCGCCCAACTCCGCATTCCAAATACCATGGTTAGCAAATTGGATACTGCGTCTGTTTACGCTTTTTTCAAGCGGGTCATTGATTTTCAAATAAACATTGTATACGCCTGCGGGTACATCGCCGAACGCGGACAGCGGCAGTGCAAATTCAAAATTTCGCCATGCCGATGTGTTGTTGGGATGGATGTTGCCGTCATCAGCTGTGCGCCAATCGCGGGCATCGAGGGTGGTGGCTTCGGAAAAAATCGGGCGGATGCTTGCTACGCCCGCGGCATCAACGGCATCGTTTGCGGCTTCTGCTTGCAGGAGCACGGTTACTTGCTTGCGGTTGATGACGTTGCCGAAGCCTACGTTTTGCACGGCACCTTTGAATTCGAGCTTGCCGGTTGTGGCTTCGGTTTGCGGGTTGTTTTGTGCGGCGCGCAGGACTAAGCGATAACCCATGCGATCGCGGAAGAATTCAAGGCCGTTGCGTCCTGCGTATACGGGATCGATTGCTTCGGTGATGGTGAATTTTTGCCAAGTGGGATACATACCATGCCGCATGTTGAGCGCGGTGGTGCGCAGGCGGCGCGCTTCTGCGATGGCGTTGGGCATAATTGAGTATTCATTGGGTTGTAAGCCGCCTTCGCCTTGCAGGAAGTTATTTTGTTTGTGAATCCACGTTAGGATACGGTCGCGGTCGTAGCCGGGGTCGCTTTCGGCGGCTACCAACATGGGTGCACCTTCCGACAATGAACCGTTATCCGATGCATCTGCTCCACCTGCCGCATAGCTGTCATTGAAAAAGCCGAACCGCGCTTCGGGCGAGTTGGGCGGCGGCACGGGTAGGTTGTCGATATTGTGGAAGGTGTAATTCGTGGCGTAGGTGGCGTTGTACCATGCAAGGAATCCACCCGCGTGCGTCAACAACGACCGCGACGCAGGCACCGCTGCCAAGTACGCGTCCAGCAGCATCTTGTACACGGCAGGGTCTTGCGACATGGGCGATGAATGCTGCTCGCCCCATGCGCCAATCATGCCTGTTTTTACGCACATGATGATATCTTCGAATTCGCGGAAAATGGGCGCGAGTTGGTGGATGTGGTATTCGATCCACGTTTTGTCTGTGTGGCCGGGTACGTCGCACAGGCCTTCCGGTTCGGGGCCGTGGATGAGACCTTCGGTAAGTGTTAGGTGCGGATATTTGAACGGCTCGATGTAATTAAAGCCGTTGCCGTCGTAGGAGAACTTCACCAACGCCACGCCATCGCCGTCGCGCACGGTTTGCATCAGGCCACGGATGTAGTCCAGCGCGTAGGGGGTCATTGGCATGGTCTTGCCTGTGCGCGGCGTTCCCGTTTCTTCATTAATAAACTGCTCGTCTTTTTGAAACGCAAACGCATCCGACGCACTCAAAAATGCATTGGACGAAAAATTAACCAAATCAAACGCCATAAACGCAATACTCGGCATGGCTGCCACGCCCGTGCCGCCCATATAGGGGTCGGGGCGGTTGGCGCGTTGCCCCTCGCCGTTGAAGAATTGCGTTAGTTCGATATCATCGCCTTCCACGGGCGGCATTTGCCTACCGTGGTACAGCACGCTTTGCGCGTCCACGGGTACACGGTGATCCACTTCGGGCGTGATGCCGAACGGCGTGTCACAAAATTGCCAACGCCCGCGATACGCCCCACGGTCGGGGTTGGGGATGTCGATGGGATTTTCCGTAAAATTAATTTTTACCATGGGTGTGCCCTCCCTTGAGCATCGTACAGGGTCAGATTATTTTCGTCATCGCGGCGGGGGTCGTGGTTTTCGGTGCCGCGACGACGGGTGATGTAGTGGAATGCCGCACCGGCGGCGGCTTCGGGCGATACCTCTTCCCTTAGTGGGTCAAACACTCGGAAGCTGTACCCGCGCGGCGTTAACTTGTTGCTTACCTTTTGGATGAACTGATGCAGCGCAGCCTTGGCCATGTTGTAACCGTAGCCCTGCGTATCCCGCGTGGCATTCAACGATGCGTTCGCGTCGGACAACCAACACAAACGCTTCCCCTGCCCCGCGTCCAGGTTGGGCAAATATTTCTCCAGCAGCTGCATGGAATGCAAAACATTTTTGCGGAAGGTACGCTCGATAACATCAGCGCGGACACCGTCCAGCAGCGTGAAACCATCTTCGGGCAAGCGCACGTCCGTTGTGTCGATAAAAATGTCCACTGCTTCGCCAGGTTGCAGGGTTTGCCAACCCTCGTCACCCTCTGCGACCACTACGCGAAAATCTTCTTTCGCGAATATACCGGCCAATTTTCGCTCAAAATCGGTCGGCAATGCGCTGAATAAAATCGTCTGCATATTTCCTCCTTTGAAGGAATCATCTTCTAAAAGGGCCACTCGTATCCGTTAAAATCCACCATCACCAAGCGATGCTCATCATACAAATCCTTTTCAAAATACCGTGCCGCAATCGCACCGATGTCATCGGGGTCATACATGGCTATTTCGGTCAGCGATCCATCTGCATTGCGAAATTTCATCCATCCGGGGTGGAACAAGCGGAACATATACCCCCGCTCGTACAATTCATTGTGCATCATCCGCACGCCCATTTGCATCCCTGCCTTGCTCATGGGGTACGGGAACGGCTCGTCACATCGGTACTTCATCAATGCAATACACGCCACTTCGCTGGATACATAGCACAGCCGCTTCATCGGCGATTTCTCCATTAACGGCAGCAATTTCTCCGTCAGCAACAGCGGCCCCAACGCATTCACGCGGAACGAATCCCACGCGCGCTCCACTTCCATGGGCGGGTCGTACAAATCACACTTGGTGCGCCCCATCAGTGCCGCATTGGAAATAAACGCATCCAGCGTACCCACCGTGCGCTCAATCATTTGCACGGCATTTTCAATACTCGCCGATTCGCCCACATCCAGCCATATAATATGAAGCCGTTCGTTCTGCGCCCGCAAATCCTCTAACAATGTATAATCCGCCATAAACTTGCCTGCAAACACCGTGTACCCGCGTTGCAGGTATTCTTTACACAAAGAAAGACCCAAACCCCTGTCTGCGCCTGTGATTAATACGTTTGGCATACACATCCCCCAAACCTGCCGTTTGGCATTTTTATGTAATATTGATGATAATATCATTCGCGTTGTGATAAAACAATTGTGCTGCAACATTTCCTCTTGACTCTGCCTTTGCGGAAGCCTTTATGCTTTATTCAAATCAAAAAAGGAGAATGATGATGAGCAATTTAATCAAAATCAAGGACTTATCCGCGCGATACGACATAACCGCACGCACCTTACGATATTACGAGGACATGGGGTTAATCACCGGCTCCCGCACAGACGATTACGCTTATCGTTTATACGACGAAGCGGCTGTAATACGGTTGGAACAAATTTTAATCCTGCGCAAGTTAAACATCAGCATCAAGGACATTCAACGTATTTTCAACACCACGGGTTCCGGCGTTGTCTTGGATATATTAAACAAGAAAGTACAAAATATAGATGACGAAGTTGCGCTTTTGCATGAATTAAAAAACATCGTGCTGGACTTTATCCGTGAAATCGAGCAAATGGATTTTACTGACGATACCAATGTCAAGCTGCTTTATGGTAAAGCAAAGAAGATCGAAACCCATGTGGCAAATGTAGATTACATCGGAAAACCTTCAAATATAAACCGTTTGATTGATATAACGGACAAGTTGGACAAAAAAATCCCGGATATCATGGTTGTAAGGCTGCCGAAATGCAAAGCAATCGTATCTGCGTATCAACCGATATGGGAATTGTTCAGTAATGAAAACAACCTCATGGGTTGGATGGAAAACCAAACGCAATTAAAGAAAGAGATAATATTTGATTGTGCCGATTTTTTATGCCGGCATAATGACGGTAACTTTCGTTGGTTATATACCGTGCATGATTGCGCAACAAAAATGGACACTTCTCCCTATGAAGTCATAGATTTTGAAGGTGGCCTATACGCGATGGCGGTAAGCATCAATGACGACGACGAAAGCATTGAAAAAGTTGAAGCCAAGATTACTACATGGCTGGACAATACAAATTTTGAATGGGACAATCAACGTGATGTTTTGGGAAACATGCCCTACTTAAATGAAAATGAAGACGATGAAATCAAACGGGGGCTTGGTTATCATCAGCTCCAAAGATATATTCCCATTAAATTGAAAGCATACGGAGGTTGAACATGAAAACCATGTTATACGCAATGCAGAAAAAACAAATGGGGATATCCGAAGATGTCATCCCTATATTTGAAGGCATTCTACAAAAACACAACGACTTGGGCGCACCCAATTCCGGGTATTGTGACAAAGAATTTATTGAAGCAATGGAAAAGCATCTTACAAAAGAACAACGTTTTCGCTTATATGCGCAAAACGGCGGTTGCAAGGGTACGGGGCGCGACAAAGAACGCAAAGCCTTTGCGCTTGAACACGCCGACAAAACGCTTGCAGAAAAATTGGAGCTATTCGTTAATATGTATAATAGAAAAGCGATTTTGAACGATGATAATACGATCGCCGTCACTTTTACCTGCGCACACAGGTATCATAAAGTCAAGCGAGACCAAGGAAAATCAATTCCTCTGCCGCCGGTTGAATTGTATTTTGAAAGCTGCGCAGGCGGACGCTTGTATGAACTCCAAAAAGCATTGGGGATCAAATTAAGAATCAAATCAATCGATATATCTTCGCTTGACGAAAACTTTGATAACCCGGTTGTTTACGCATTTGAAATAGTGGAATAGTGTGATGATACATTTACCTAACACGCAGGCTTGAAACGACCCGTTCCGTTTCATACAGTTCATTTGGACCGAAACAACAAGGAACGAGCGTGATGATGGTTACTTCACCGGTTTCCATCATTTCTATTGTTAAAAACAATTCTTCTATTGTAACCGGTACACCATTAACAAAATGTGCGCCTTCATCATCTGTACCAAAACTGCCCCAAACATCAAAAATATAATTTAATACAACAACCCATTCACCGTCTATTATTGTAAAATAATTGCCATTTACCATTGACGACACATGTCTTAAATAAGTTCTACCGTTTCTATATATGAACTTGATTTCCGGCGAAACGTCATTTCCGGGATTACTGACTTCACTTTCATGCAACATAACAGCATGACCGTTATCATATCTGAAGATCATTTGCTCCCTCATCCAAAAATTTCCTTCCGGAGCAAAAGCGATAAATAATTCCGGTATTCCGCTGCCGTCAAAATCAACAAGCCGTACAACACCAACACCTATATTTAATCCGTTATCGCCGAATAAATCCTGTTCAAAGTGCTAATCGCCGTGTTGTTCAACAAGATCATTTATAACATTTAAATATGCTGTCGCCCAACTTTCACCGGCGAAGGACGCAGGTTCCCTATTAATAGTACCGCGTCCTGTCATAATTCCGATTAAAAACATAACGGAAATACTCAATACTATGATCGATTTCATTTCATCACCTTCATTAAATATAATTCCATTCGCTTTTTATTATGTAATAATACCACATGATATAACTAAACAAAAACCCACTCACGACAAGCTCGGCCTGTACAAGTCAGAAACGATTGCTTCCCTTGTATTGCCGGTTTGCCGTATGTGGGTTTTCCCATTGTGTTCGTGTGTTTGTTACCTCATGAGGGTTTGTGCCGCGCCTGCGGAAGTTGCCAGCGTGGGCTTGCCACCGTGCACTGTGGCTTGCCCGCTTCCTTGGGATTGGCGGGTGGTGCGGGTCTTACGGGTACTACAGATGTTACGCACAACCAACGCAGGGGACTAATGAGCGCAGTGGCGCGGTGGAGTGGACACACTTCCGAAGAAGTGCATCTTCTTTCCGGCCCATTCGACGCGGAGTGCCTTTCGTTGATTGCGGCTGCAGTATATCCGCTTATTTTCACCATACCTAACTTGACATGGACGAACATTTGTGCTGTCACCGCCGTTAATGACCGATTCATTCGTTGACACCCCCCAACAGGCAGAGTAATATTGACCAAAATGCATGCATGCAAGGGGATATTTTATGCGCAAGGCTTGGATATTTTTTACGTTGTTGATTTTGTCGGTGGTTGTGTTGGCGGCTTGTGGGTCAAATGAAGACGCGCCACCGATACCCGAACAGGATGAAGTCGCTTACACCCCTCCGCCGGAAACCCTTCCGCCGCAAGGAGAACCACCGCTGGCAACGCTTCCCATCGAATTGCCACCGCAGATGTTATCGCCGCAGGATTTCATCCCCGCGCCTGCTACGGTATTGACGCACGCCCCTGCCATTCGCACTTTCGACCTACCCGCCATTGACTTTGCGCGGGCCATGGGTGTGGGTTGGAACTTGGGCAACTCGATGGATGCCTTCAGTAACCGCCGCGCGTCGGAAACAGCGTGGAACAATCCGCGTATCGAGCCGGCGCTTTTCCACGCGCTGCGCGAAGCGGGCTTCACCAACGTGCGCATCCCCGTAACTTGGATTGGGCACATCGATGACGACAACGACTTCGCCATCAGCGAAGCTTGGATGAACCGCGTCGAAGAAGTCGTAAATTACGCCTTGGATGCAGATTTATATGTAGTGATTAACATCCACCACGACGGCAACAATTATTTTGCCGGGGGTGCGTGGCTTAGTATTGAACAATATCCCGACGGCGTGCACACCAATTGGACCAGCCCCAATGTGCCCGATCCGTCGGATTTTTTATGTCAAGAAACGATACAGGCGCGCTTTGTAGCCATATGGGCGCAAATTGCCGAACGCTTCCGCGATTATGACGCGCGGTTGTTATTTGAAGGGTTTAACGAGCTGCGCGAATTGGGCAATTACAACAACCCCCTGCGCGCCACCAGCATGCCCAACTTGAACACACTCAACCAGCTTTTCGTGGACACGGTACGCACCACGGGCGGCAACAATGCTTACCGCTACTTGATTGTGGCGGGGTATAACACCAACGCCGGCATCACCATGAGTATCGTGCATGGCTTCCAAATACCTACCGACACTGCACCTTACCGTTTGATGCTCTCCATCCATTACTACGATCCGTGGCTTTTTTCGCTCAACACCAATAATCACACCATCATCCGCTGGGGTGATGAAGTCCGCGATATAAGAATGCCCGGCGTAGATTCGTGGGGCAATGAAAGCCACGTGCGCAATATTTTCGGTCAACTCTACGACACATTTATTTCCCGGGGCATCCCCATTTACATGGGCGAATACGGCGCGCACGACAAGTCCACCGTTGACCCCATCAACCGCGAATACCGCCGCCATTGGATGGAGTACGTAACCCGCGCCATGATTGATTACGGCATGGTGCCCGTCATTTGGGACAACGGCAACTTCGCGCCGTCGGGCGGGGAGCGTTTTGGCATCATGGACCGTCGTGCATTCGCGCCGCGTTACAATGACCTTGTTTACGCATTGGTACGCGCGCCCTATGCTCCGGCGCGGCCGCTGTTCTCCATGCAGATGCTCCATGATACGTTTTACGCTTATATCGACAATGCGAAGGTACTGGAAGTTTTTGAAGAAGCCATGGTTGCTGCGCATGCCTTCCGCACGGATATGACGCGGGAGAATTTATACATCGTAGAAGAACTGTACCGCGAATTATTTGCCGCCATCCATCAGCACCGGGCACAATAACAACGGGAGAGGAATAATTATGAGCAAAATCAAAAAATTAATCGAAAACAAAAAACATTTCGAAGGCCTTACATTTACAGAACGCATGGATGTATGCCGTGTAAATGCCATAAGCATCGCATTAATCGAAAATTTTAAAATTAGCGAAACCTACACGCTTGGCACAAAGCAAAAAGGAAGCATGGAAAAAGTGACGGCAGACACGCTGTTCCAAGCGGCATCCATCAGCAAGCCGGTGTTTGCCGTTGCCGTCATGCGCTTGGCCGAACGCGGGATATTGGATATTGATGCAGATGTTGCCGAATACCTCGTTGGGTACGATGTACCTACCTTCGACAATCAAAAACACAAAATCACGCTGCGGCAGGTATTGAGCCACAACGCAGGGTTAAATCTTCATGGCTTTGCCGGTTATCAACAAGGACAAGAGGTACCCACTATTGAACAAATACTTATCGGTGCACGCCCTGCCAACCATGAAAAGTTAAAATTAATAAAAGCACCTGAAACCGGCCACCAATATTCGGGCGGCGGGTATGTGCTTGCACAAAAAATTGTTACCGATGTTTGCAAAGCCGATTTTTGTGATTTGATGGATGAATGGGTACTGTCACCATTGTCCATGGTGCACAGCACCTTTGCACAACCTTTGTCCATCGATCGATTGAATGAAATTGCATTTGGGTATAACGACCACGATTTACCATTGCCGGGCGGTTACGACATCATGCCGGAATTGGCGACGGCAGGGTTGTGGAGCACTCCCTCCGACTTGGCACGGTTGGGTATCGAAATCATGAAGGTGTTAAAGGATAAAAGTGTATTCATTAAAAAGGATACTGCCCGATTAATGACAACCAAAGCATACGATGATTCGCGCCATGGCGTTGGGTTCGTTGCGAAAGAAGGCAAAAAGGGCTTAATCTTTGGGCATAGCGGGCACAACGACGGATTCATTTCCAATATGGCTTTTTGCCCCGACGACGGTTCGGGCATTGCCATCATGACAAACACCAACATCGGCGATGATATTGTTGTTGAAGTCACCGATGCATTCAAAGAATTATATGGTTGGTAAAAATTTTATTTAATAAATTACAACTAACGGAGGGCACGCATGAAATTCACTGATGGCTATTGGCTTATGAAGCCGGGCAACACCGCGTTCTCGTGTACGGACATCCGCGATGCGCGTATCGAGGACAAGAAAGTCACGCTGTACGTCACCCCGTGGAAGGTGTACAACCGGGGGCAGACGCTGGACGGCCCCCTCTTCACCGTCTACATCACCGCCCCGCGCGAAGGGATTTTGCAAATCCACACCAACCACCACATGGGCGGCAAACCGCGCCACCCCGAATCGTTCCCGCTGTTCGAAGACGCAGCGAATTTGACTGTGGACGACTGCGAAGAATGCATTTGCATCACCACCGGAAAATTGAAAGCGCGAATTGATCGCGGCACATTCCGCATTACGTACACATGGGATGGCAAATTCTTGACGGAAAGCGAACCCCGCAGCTTAGCCTACATCACAACCAACGACGGCCCTCACTGGCGCGAGCGTCTCATGACCAGCGTGGATGAGAAGTACTACGGCTTTGGCGAACGTTTCACCCCGTTTGTCAAAAACGGCCAAGTCATCGACATTTGGAACGAAGACGGCGGCACCGCCAGCGAACAAGCGTACAAAAATATCCCCTTCTGCCTGAGCAATCGGGGCTACGGCGTGTTCGTCAACCACCCCGAAAAAGTCAGTTATGAGGTCAACTCCGAAGCCGTGGGCAAGATGCAATTCTCCGTGCCCGGCGAGGCGTTGCGTTATATGATTATCGGCGGCGACACATTGTTGGATGTAATAAAATCCTACACCGCGCTCACCGGCCGCCCTGCCCTGCCCCCCGCTTGGAGCTACGGCCTATGGCTCTCCACGTCGTTCACCACCAATTATAATGAAGAAACAGTGAACTCGTTTATTGATGGGATGTTTGAGCGCGATATTCCGCTGTCCGTTTTCCACTTCGACTGCTTCTGGATGAAGGAATATCAGTGGTGCAACTTTGAATGGGATACCGATTGCTTCCCCGACCCCATCGGCATGCTGCGCCGTTTGAAGGATAAAGGCCTAAAAATCTGCGTGTGGATTAACCCCTACATCGGGCAAAAATCCCCCCTCTTCCGCGAAGCCGCCGACAATGGCTATTTGATCAAAAACACCGACGGCGACGTGTGGCAATGGAACAAATGGCAACCGGGGTTGGGCATCGTAGACTTTACCAACCCCGCTGCATGCACTTGGTATCAAAGCCACCTGCGCCGCTTGATGGACGAAGGCGTGGATTGCTTCAAGACCGACTTCGGCGAGCGCATCCCCGCCGACGGCGTATATTTCGACGGCTCCGACCCGCTCAAGATGCACAATTTCTATACACAGCAATTTAACGAATGTGTGTTTAACGTGCTCAAGGAGGTCAAAGGCGAAGGCGAAGCAGTGCTCTTCGCGCGGAGTGCCACGGCGGGCGGGCAGCAATTCCCCGTGCATTGGGGCGGTGATTGCGACTCCAACTATATCGCCATGGCAGAATCGCTGCGCGGCGGATTATCGCTGGCGGGTAGCGGCTTCGGCTTCTGGTCGCATGACATCGGCGGCTTTGAGAACACTGCCACCGCCGATGTGTACAAGCGTTGGGTAGCGTTCGGCCTGTTCTCTTCTCATTCACGCCTGCACGGCAGCATGTCATATCGCGTTCCGTGGAACTTTGACGACGAAGCTTGCGATGTATTACGCTTCTTCACCAAAAAGAAGCAAGCCCTCATGCCCTACATCTACGCATCCGCCGTCAAGACCCACCAAACCGGCGTACCCTTCATGCGCCCCATGGTTATGTTGTGGCCGGATGACCCCGTCGCGTGCAATTTAGACATGCAATATATGTTTGGTGACAGCATTTTGGTCGCACCCATTTTCAACACCGATGGCACCACGGCAACCTACCTGCCCGACGAAGGCGGCGCATGGACCAACCTGCTCACCAACGAAAAACGCGCAGGCGGCCGCTACATCCACGAAACCCACGATTATTTCTCGCTGGGTTTGTGGGTCAAGCCCAATTCCGTCATCGCCACCGGGCAAGACGATATTGTCGTATACGATTATTCCAAGGACATCACTCTGCATGTGTACGAGTTGACCGACCACGCCTGCACCCGCCTATACAGCGGCGTCACCGGCGATTTGGTGTCCAAGCTGCACGTACACCTCGACCGTTATGGCAACCAAATCAAAATGGAAGCCGATGCAGGGCACAGCGGTTTCACATTCCTGTTCCACAACGTCAAATTCGATGACACCACATACCAATGCGAAGCCACCCCCGAAGGCACACGCGTAACCATCCCCGCCGGCGTTACGGAAGCAACATTCGTCATCAACTAATCTCAACCGAAATGCGCAAATGAATGTTGGCGCAATAAAAAAATCCCACCGCTCAAAATGGCAGTGGGATTTTTATTTGCGTTTATTCTTCTGTCTTGCGGCGTTTTTTCTTCACAATCACGATGCCGGTGGATATAACCGCCGCGATTGCAATGATACGCACACCCCAACCCATAATTGATGAACCCAAGAAGCCCGTCTGCGGTAATGGCCCCAACGGCACAGAGTCATCGTCAATGATAATGACTTCCGTGGTGGGCGGTTGTGTTACCACAGGTGTTGTAGGCGGAACCGTCACTACCGGAGTCGTGGGCGGAACGGTCACCACCGGAGTCGTAGGCGGAAACGTCACCACCGGTTGCGTTACCACAGGCGTAGGTACCTGTGTAACTGCCGCCGTGGATGGCGACGTTGTTGTAACCGTGCCAGCAGTGGATGTAGTTGTTGGTTGCGTGGTTGTTGGTTGCGTGGTTGTAACGGCCGTCGTGGTCGGTTGCGTGGTTGTTGCGGGTGTTGTGGTCGGCTGTTCTGTCGTAGCGGTTGTTGTGGTTGGCGGCTCTGTTGTAACGGCGGTCGTGGTTGGTTGCTCAGTTGTAGCGGCGGTCGTGGTCGGCGGTTCTGTTGTAGCAGTTGTGGTAGTTGGCGGCGCGGTCGTAGCCGGGGGCACCATCGGATTCACCGCCGTAAATTCGACCAAGTTGTTGTTAACCTGCTCAATCGTATGGTGCGCTTGCGCACCCACCGCAGGTACAAAGCCAACAATTTCGACATCCGGCACAACCAACATAGGAAATTCATTAATCGTAGCCAAGCTTGTTTCAAACAAATCAAGCTGCGCAGCCGTCAGGTATTCCACAATTAAAACTTGCGTATCTGCCGGCATCGCCGGGAAGAAATGGAACGTCCACACATTATTCGTATCGGTTTGCGTATGCGGCATGACACGCACCCAAGGAGCGCCGTCACTACTGCGGCGGAAAAACGCAAAACGAGCATGATCGTAGGGTTCATCCGGTTCATCCGAATCATCGCTTATATATTTGGCAATAGAAAAGCGCTGCACAATCGGCGGGCCGCCCAACTGCGCATCCACCATGAGGCGCGTCCACGTTATGGTTTCGGTGGCTGTCAAGGTAGGAATGTTGCCGCCCGATGCCGTAACGATGTTGACGTATTCTTCATATTGCACCGTTATGCGGGCTTGATATTGCAATTGCCACGTGTACCATTCATATGCAGCATGCGGCACCACAACGGAAAACCACCCGCCGTACTCGCACACATCGATGGTCAAATTATCCGCAGGCGTACCAAACGGTATAAACACCGTAGCCGTTGCACCTACATTTGCACGCACCAACTCAATCGATCCTTCAACCAACTGCATCCCCGGCGGCATTACGTCGGTCAATAAAATTTCACCCACCAGCGCAGCACCGTGCGGATTGAAATTGACGGTATACGTAACAATACCCTCCGGGCTGATCGCACTCGATTTTTGCAATCGGTGGCTGGGCACATCTCTAAAACCATCCAATTCCCGTTCATACCCGGCAATTTCATCCCATTCATCAATACCATCCCAACTTGCAAATGCACGATTGTATACGCGTATATTTGCGTTATTATGGTTGGGGTTCAAAAATACATTGTATCCGTAATCATCAATAAACTGTTCATGGTTAACATTGACCCGCGTATAGAAGCGGAAAATCGTTTGCCAACCGATTTGCGTACAATCCGACCCCGTAGCAGGTGAATTTGTGGGGTTGTTGGTATCATTCAAATCGCCGTTGAGCGCGGATATATCAACGCTTAAAACGCCATTTACCCATTGGATAGACCCGGCGGTAATATCCAAATCGTTCGGATACGCATCCAAGTTTATCCGTCGGTTTACATTTGTATTATTTTCATGATTTACGTTAAACGGGAATTCGTTGGCCGAAAAATTCATTTCTGGGTTTAGGTTATTTACATTACCCCAAACAAATTCCAACCCTTGTTCACGCAAATCGTCCGTAAACACCACGCCATCCAACAAAAATCTTGACGGCGCATTGTTATTGCCGGGATTCACCAATATATCCCAACGGATATACAAGTTACCATTAATGTAACGATGATTAATGCCGCGTTTTTGCATGACATGTGGTAGTTGTACACGCCCGTTGGCAGTACGGCCAACATTAAAGTTACGTTCCGGCGGCTGCGTTATCGGATTTTCATCCGTGCTACCCCGCCGTGTAAGCGTACCGTCAAAAGATACTCCATTGGTGCCATGCACCCATGTGGTAGCAGTTGCACCTGTATGCGGCGCATAATTCGCAAGCAACGCAGGATCATCCGGCCGCGTAAATACCCTGAAGATATATCGGGCATTGCCGATTTGGCCTACATTCATGACAAGCGCACCCGTTGTGGCGTCGATAAATATTTCTTCATCGTCCAGCCAATCGGGATATTCGGGGTCACCCGCAGACATATCCGGATTTTCGAAAATCCCGGAGCCATCTGTTCGCTTGTACCACGTTCCAATTAAATTGTCGCCCGTTGCGGTTTCTTCGAAGATTTGGATGCGATAAGGCGCAACCTCGTATGGTGCAGAATCCGTGGCAAGCCCATGCGCAGCCGTTGGGTTATTCGCCTGCCTAAACCAAATGTCGCCGAACGTATCGGTGATGGTTCCTTCCCAAATATAATTTCTGCGGTCGGGGTTGTTGTGGGGGTTGACGGTGATATCCCAAATAATATCGCCGCTGCGCACATCCACAAAGTTTTTATCCAAAACAGCGGGGTATCCGCCCAAAGTCTTACTATAGAAATAGGGTCTGCGATTAATGTCGCCTAATCCGCCGGTACCGTCGCCGGATACCCACCCAAAGCGTATCCACGCATCGTTTACGATTTCGTTATCCAACCATTGGTCATCAAGGATGCGCGTTGTAAAAGTGATAATCAAGTGTTCAAACCCGCTAAATAATTCCGGGCGGTGTGGCGGCACTGCATTGCGGGTATCCCAAATCGGTATTCTGTACGCATCTACATATTCTTCCAAATAATCCGGCGGACGCAACACGGATTCCGTTGCCCAACCACCTCCGGGCGGTTCGATATAAAACAATGGGCTGACGATATGCCAATCCGCGTTTCCGCGGTACAAGCTTATATTGCCCACGATTTCCAAATCGTCCGACATGTGATCGTACAATGTCAGCCAATGGATGTTGGATTCGTTCAAGTCAATCATGATGATCCATTCAATATAATTACCTTCTGGCGTTACATAAAACACGCCGTCTTTTTCGAGGGTCAAGTCACCGTGCCATATACTGGGCATATTGTACCGTGCCCTACGTCTTTCAATATCATCAGCGTCGTCGGTATACAACGGCACACGCGGATTGCGATGATATGCCAGCGCCTCGTTTGTAAACGGCATTATATAATCGGTCCAGTTAACACCGTAGTACGGCGAGTTCATGGGTTGCGTAGAATACGTAATTTGCAATGTGCCGTTACCCACCACGCCGTCATCAAACACGATGCTGATACCCATCGCCGCAGGCGATACCGTCCAATTAAAATCGGTTACGGGAATGAAATAAGGGGCATTGTCCAATACCCAAACGACTTCAATGGAATCATCAATAAAAGCCATTTCGTTTTCCGTGCCAAAAAAGTCGTTGATGTGGAAGTTAGTAAGCGTGTGGCCATCAACAAGTCCATCGATTTCCATTGTTATGCGCCAATGAATGGCCGTAACAGTATGGCCGTTGTCATGCATATCGTACCCTACATTGTCCTTCGTCAGGGTGAAAGTCAAATCATTATCAGGAGCCGGGTTGTAAATATTGTAATGGGCGGTGTCCTCCCTGCCGGGGATTTGTATGGGCACATAAGTGAGCCCAGTTGCAACGGATGCTTGCGTATCCACGCTAATGGGCACGTGGATGACCATGTTGTTGATATAGTCCACGCGCGGCACCCACAAACCGGGCAAATCAGGATGCTCCACCAACTCAAACGGAGAACCCGGGCCTGTTTTTAATTCCAAGCTAACGCCAATTGCGGACGCAGTAACCGTGGCAAATACAAAACCTCCCAATGACAAGCTCACTGGATTTTGGTCGTCCAAGGTTATGTTAAAAAAATCGTCAATAGATTGCGGAAAGTCGATGTTAAAGATGAGGCTGGGGCCGTTATCCGTCATGTGTTGCGTTAGATAAATCATTTGCGCCTCGGTAAAGTTAAAGGGGCCTATTTGCAAGAAGAGGTTAACGGCATCGTTGTTGATGATGCCCGGGGTAGTCGGCAGTTTTGTAAATTCATTCCCGGCGACAGTGCCTAAGTAAAAAGGTACTCCGCCGACAAATTCATTCAGCGTTTCGCCGTACACGTCCTGCCCGGCGAAAATATGTATGGTCGAAAACACCATCACACACGCGATTAAGAATGCGATCAGTCGATTTCTTTTGCTTTTACCTTTTTCAAACATTGTAATCCCTGTCCTTTCAAAATAAATTCCATGGGGTAACAAGCTTTTAAATGATATTTTTCGATTCTACTATACGTATTTTGGAATAGCAACGAAAACTATTCTTTATAAAAAATGTATACGTTGGGTTAACGTTTTGCTGTATAAAACAGCAAAATTCAATTGACAAGGGATATAAACACGTTAAAATAATACAAAATCATACTTAGGAGGCACAAAAATGGAAAAAGGAAATTTATCAATTCACAGCGAAAACATCTTACCTATCATTAAAAAGTGGTTATATGCCGACATGGATATCTTCGCCCGCGAATTGGTGTCAAACGGTGTCGATGCAATCACAAAATTAAAGAAGTTAGTAGAATTTGGTGAGGCGCCGCATATATTGCCGGACGAAAAATACGCAGTGCATGTCATTGTGGACAAAGAAAATAAATTGTTACATTTTCAAGACAATGGAATTGGTATGACCGAGGATGAAATTAAAGAATATATTAATCAAATTGCTTTTTCCGGCGCGAATGCGTTTATGGAAAAGTATAAAGATGTAAAGGACGGCGAATTTATCGGCCACTTTGGGCTGGGTTTTTATTCGGCGTTTATGGTGGCGGACAAGGTGGAAATCCATACATTGTCCTACCGCGAGGGTGCCGCGCCCATGCGTTGGAGCTGCGACGGCGGCATCGAATACGAAATGCAACCCGGTGACCGCACCGACCGCGGCACATGCATCACCCTGCATGTGAACGAAGACGGCGAAGATTTTTTGCAAGAATATAAACTGCGCGAGGTCTTGCAAAAGTATTGCGGCTTTGTGCCGGTGGAAATATATGTAGAAGCGGTCAATACGGACGAACCCGTCGACGATGAAGCGGATGACGACAACGGCGATGATGTCATTGATGTGGATGCGGATGGCGCGGAAGATAAGAACAGCGACGATGCAACCGACGCACCTGCCGAAGAGAAGAAACCCGAACCCATCAACGATATCGCCCCGTTGTGGCTGAAGAAGGCGCAGGATTGCACGGATGACGAATACAAGACTTTCTACCGCAAGATGTTCAGCGATTTCAACGATCCGCTGTTTTGGATTCACTTGAACATGGATTTCCCGTTCCGCTTGAAAGGGATTTTGTTCTTCCCCAAAATGAAGCACGACCTCGAATACATCGAAGGTACGGTCAAGCTGTTTAACAACCAAGTCTATGTAGCGGACAATATAAAGGAAGTGATTCCCGAATATTTGCTGTTGCTCAAGGGTGTGATGGATTGCCCCGACTTGCCGCTTAACGTGTCGCGCTCGTTCTTGCAAAACGACGCCAATGTCAAAAAAATGAGCGGTTATATCTCGCGCAAGGTGGCGGACAAGCTCAATTCGCTGTTCAAGCGCGACCGCGACGTTTTCAACGGTTATTGGGATGATATTGCGCCGTTTATCAAGTACGGCTGCATCAAGGAAAAAGATTTCTACGACAAAATCAAGGGTAGCGCGCTGTACAAAACTACCGACGGCACACACAAGACGATGGCCGAATTGACCGAAGGCAAGGACAAGCCCGCCAAGGTGTTCTATGTGACAGACGCGCAAGTGCAGAGCCAGTATGTACGGTTATTTAAAGAACAGGGCTTGGAGGCAATATTGCTCACCACCAACTTAGATGTGCCGTTCATCTCCTACCTCGAAACCTACGAGCCCGACGTTAAATTTAACCGCATCGACTCCGATCTTACCGACGCACTCAAAGATGACGCAACCGAAGGCGAAGAAACCACGCACGAAGGCTTGCAAACCAAATTGCGCGAACTGTTAGGCGATGAAAAATTGAAGGTCGAGGTGCAAACATTAAAATCCTCTGGCGTATCGTCTGTCATGCTCCTGTCCGAACAATCGCGCCGCATGAAGGAAATGTCCAAGATGTTCGGCGGTATGGACATGCCAGGCATGTTCGCAGAAGAATTGACACTGGTGCTGAACAAGAACCACGGCTTGGTGCAGACGCTGCTGGCCATGCAAGACCAACCCGACCGCGCAGAAGATGCCGCGCTGATTGCACAGCATTTGCATGACCTAGCGCTATTGAGTCATAAACCTTTGGAAGATGACAAGATGACTGCGTTTATTGAGCGGAGTAATCGATTGTTGGAGATGGTAGCCGGCCGGTAAGCGGCGACGGCGAAGGTCAAAAGATTAAGACCTCGGGGACGCTGCCCCGAACCCCGCAAAGGGGCACAAGCGCCCCTTTGATCCCCTATGCGGCTTCGCCCATCGCCGATGAATAGTGCAAATCCAATAAAAAAACGCGCCTTTGACGGCGCGTTTTTTGGTTTTATTTTTGCACTTGTTATAACGAATCGGGCGGAAGCCACAGCGCGGGGTCGAGGGGGAACGCTTTCCCCTCGCGGGTCTGGGCAGCGCCCAGAGTTTTAATCTTTTGCTTTTACTGAGCCCTCCCGCTTCCAAAAAAACCCGCCGATTGATTTAGCGTTCCATTGGCGGGGTTTTGGTCTGCATCTTTAAAAATTAGCGAGCCGACAATATTTTTCTGAGCGTCCTATCGGTTATGCCGTATTTGCGTATTAGATCGCGTGGGGGCGTGCCGTTTTGGTGTTCGTTGGCGATTTCTTTTTGCAAGCAGCCCATGAAGATGTGGCGTTTGCTTGGGATGTATACGGTCATGCCGCCTAGGTAATCCACGATGCTACATACGGCATCAAAACCGAAATCATCCATGATGACATCGAAAGGTTGCATGATGGCTTGGGGATGCCGGAATGCAGCGTGGCGTAACGCGTTGTTGTTCATAATTGTCTCCTCCTCTTTTGCACGGAACATTTGTTTGCTTGCGGTTAATGTACTCGTATCGTGTATTTTTGTCAAGCATTTATTTTACATTAATGCAAATCGCAAAACATTTTGAGAGGAGCACGGGTGATTTGGAAGTCCACGGTGGTGGGGCTCGCATTTTTGGCGCAATAAAAAAGCCGCGGTTGGCGGCTTTTAGAAGTCGGGGCTGTTCCGTTATGCGAAACAGCCCTGTTTTTGGGTTTGATTAATTTTGGTGCGGGGGTTGGGTGTTTTCGAGGGGGGCTTCGGGGGCTTCGGGGGCTTCGTTACAGCAATTGGTTTCTTCGCCGTTGCATTCGCCTTTTCCCATGGACTCTTGGATAGTGCATGCCAAGTCGTCCAGTGCGGATGCGGCTTTTTCTAGCGCGGTTTGACTGGCTTTTTTGATTTTGGGCTCCATGTTTTTGTACATACCGTGCACTTTTTCGCCCACGTCTTTGGCAAATTTGTTCACGTCATGGGCGAATTTTTGGAGTTTTTCTTCCATTTGTTCGCGTTTTTCTTTGTCAAACATGCGGGATTTGCCCAGTGCTTCCAGCAATTTGGATGCCTCATCGGCGGTAATTTTACCGGCCTCTAGTAAATCGAGTACGCGCATTTTTTCAGACATGGTATTTCCTCCTTTTTATTCCATTCTTTGTATGCTGCCTTTACATACGGCGTTGGGGGGATAAAGGTTTGCTTTCAGTATACCCCATTTGGCACTGCGCGATAATTATATAGATGAATAAAATAAAAAACGTGCCTTGAACGGCACGTTTTCGTTATGTTGGGTGGAGAAGGATTTGAACCTTCGAAAGCTGAGCTAGCGGAGTTACAGTCCGATCCCTTTGGCCACTTGGGTATCCACCCGGGTAAAGAAAAAGCGCGAAACCAGATTCGAACTGGCGACCCTCGCCTTGGCAAGGCGATGCTCTACCACTGAGCCATTCGCGCGTAATTTGGTGCTTTGTTTGCTTGTTACATGGAACTTGGGGTTAAAACACTTAGTTACCTTTCGAGCTCCATGTATGTGCACAGTTCATGCACAGTACGATTTCGCCTTTCGGCGAAATGCCCGCTTCGCAATTGCCCGGTGGTGCGCTCGTGCAATTGCTTCGCTGGTAGCGGGTGACGGGAATCGAACCCGTGTATCTAGCTTGGAAGGCTAGTGTTCTACCATTGAACTACACCCGCATGCCCGCATTAACATC
>Ga0123355_10003346_pt1 | contig 22953 bp, 7 predicted proteins | sample TergutEmb28metaG_3_FD_89872 | JGI IMG/M metagenome (GOLD analysis project Ga0123355, IMG submission 89872) | Embiratermes neotenicus P1 segment gut microbial communities from Petit-Saut dam, French Guiana - Emb289 P1 | ecosystem: Host-associated > Arthropoda: Insects > Digestive system > Gut ... | reverse complement strand
CATTGAAGGAGGAACGTAGGCTGAGGGTGTTTGAGAACAGGGTGTTGAGGAGAGTATTTGGGTCTAAGAGGGACGAGGTAACAGGGGAATGGAGAAAATTACGTAATGAGGAGCTTAGGGATCTTTACTTCTTACCCAATATTGTGCGGGTGGTAAAATCAAGAAGAATGAGATGGGCGGGGCATGTGGCGCGTATGGGGGAGGTGAGAGGTGTGCACAGGGTTCTAGTGGGGAAACCTGAGGGAGACCTAGACATAGATGGGAGAATAATATTAAGATGGATCTTCGGGAAGTGGGAGGGGGTGGAGACTGAATGGAGTTGGCTCAGGATAGGGACAGATGGCGGGCACTTGTGAATACTGTGATGAACCTTCGGGTTCCTTAAAGTGCGGAGAATGACTCTGCTGTCTGGAGTAAGTAAGTAAGTAAGTAATTATTTTGGATAGGAACGGTTGGCGGGCACTTGTGAATGCCGTAATGAACCTTCGGGTTCCATAAAATGCCGGGAATTTCTTGACTAGCTGAGAACCGATTAGCTTCTCAAGAAGGACTCTGCTCCATGGAGTAAGTATGGAGTAAGTAAGTCAGCAAGTAATTATAGGGTTTTTTTTAATAGACTTGCCTTACGAATGACTAAATTTTGAAATACAATTGTATTTTCATGAACAAGAGGAAGGGTTTTTTTTTCTAATTTGTACATATTCTGAATACAATTTTTGGAATTTTAATCCGAACGAAGTGTGAAGGATTATAAATGTCCTAAATTATTGACTGTCTGTAGCTACTCCACATACGTATATGACCATTAGTGAATACATAAACTTCTTATTTCTCTGAAGACGACCACGTATTGGGCGGAGACATGTAGTAGGTCATTGTGTATATAAATCTATGTCATTATACAATAGTATAAACAAACAACTAGATGCAACATTAACAATTTATTAGTAACTTCATTCAGCTCAACATGTTTGGGGTGATAATTTCGTCCATCCTCAGGAGCACTAGACTGTGTTTACAGCTTGTGTTATAAAACACCGACGAGGCAGCATCGTCAATGCATTGAAATTACTAATAAATTGTTAATGTTGCATCTATTTGGTTGTTTATACTATTGTGTCAGAGATGCGCGGTCACACAAACATCAAACCTATGTCATTATAATTGTGTCTTTTTTTTTGTATTACTATTGTATGTATGTGGTTGTTGGGAAACATTTCGGATTCCCACGTTTGGTTGCAATTTTCAGCAGGATTAGCCATTATAGGATACTGGTTGTTCTAAATCATTGCGAAATTGTAACATGTTCAAAGTTGATAATAAATAGAACCGTGTGTGTAACAACAACCGATCAGTTGAAGTGAAGAATAGACGCAAGTCCAACTGCACAGTGCAAATTGCATGAACTTACGTCATTATACAGTGTTCAACAACACAGCAGCATGTCATTACTGTTAAATGTTGCTGGACGGTAAGAGTTAGTGCGACTTACTTTCACAGTAACAAAAACTGCATGAATACCGTCTTTAAAAACGTCTTCTCATGCAAGGAGTCGTCGGAAAGTAAAATCAGTTTCATTTTGCTTCAACAATGATGGTGTCAGTTCATACAAGTCTTTCATTTTACGTACTTTTATGCCTCTATATACAGTGATACCTCGGCTTACGAGTGACCCTGCTAACGAAGATAATTTTCGCTGTTTTTTGGACTCGGCTAATGAATATGGATTCGGCTAACGAATGTTTTAGTGGATGCGCGCACTAACATAAAGCAGCAAACATGAACGGTCGGGCCATTCCAGGAGCTGAAATGAACACGTTTCGGCTAACGAATGTGATTCCGGAACGAATTATCCTCGTTAGCCGAGGTATCACTGTATATATATATATGTGTGTGTGTGTATGTGTATGTGTGTGTGTATGTGTGTGTGTGTGTGCGTGTGCGCGCGTGCGCGCACCCTAATCCCGCCCAAACCAAACGACGATTTTTTTTACAAAATATCGCGTTAAGCATCGCGCCATAATAGACAATACCGTGCCTCTAAACTTCAGTTCCGTGCCATCAACACGGAGGTGGTGCAAACTTCAGAAATAAGAGAGACACTGTACCCTGTATCACCACGTACTATCAGGTCCTGAGATCGGGTGTAATTATAGATCATCAAACAACAAACTCTAGAATTTTTGACACAGTACTGTTTTTCTGTAGGACGTGATGAAACAAAGTGGTTCCCTCCCTAAATATAGAGAAATAATAGCGATAAGTGCTGAACCTTTAACACAGTAATCATATAAGACGCATTTAATACACACTTCAAAAATTCGGCCCTGAAGGAAGGGGCAGTTCTGCAAATCCACGGGTCATGTGAATTCTGATCACAAAATCTACATTTACGTAGGTGTAGTTTTATATGCTGCCTGGAAGGGATTCAAAATACGAAATCACTTCTCTTGTACTGGGCGCTAATTGCAATGCCTTATACAGCACAGACTGGCTAATATGATGTTATCCTTCTTAGGCCTTTCTTTATTGAAGAAGCACTTTTGAAATAATTACATGAAACAAGCAGGGTATTTGTCTAAATCTTCTTAAGATAATTCTGTATATTGTTTACCGCAGCTTTTGAGTGTGAAGTACGACTGGAGGGTGAGTGATAGTCACATCAAGATGCACATTGTAACAAACGTGAGACTTTCGACGTGAGAGTATTGTGAATGTTACGTCATACGTGATTAGAGGCTTTCTCCGGCAAGTAGATAAGAACCGCGCTCTTCTGGGTTATTACTCAGCTAGTAGTGGTAATTTCTTACCGACGTTTCGGGACAACGTATCGGTCCCATCGCTGCTTACTAGCCCAGAAGAGCGCAGTTCTCAATAACAAATCTATCATGTTGGAAAGGCTGAGGAGGTGGGCGCCTAAGGTTTTGTGAACACACTTATGGTACTTTGGTTTCCATAAAACGCTTATTATGATGCGGTCACGTGGAGAATTTCAATAGAGGACAACAGGACTAATCAACAGTTAAAACGCACTCATATTTACATATCTACGTATTTCACTCACCAGCAAATGTACTATTTATTAACTTGGTTAAAAGTTTTAAATTTACATTAAAATACAAAACAATATCGCTCCTACATGTTTCGGTCTTTAATGACCTTCATCAGGGAGCTTTATCTGTACCTAGCTGAAGTTATATTTATGTTCAAATATTCGGTAAAATTATTACCGAGTGTTTTAACATGAATATAACTTTAGTCAGGTACAGATAAAGCTCCCTGATGATGGTCATTAAAGACCGAAACATGTAGGAGCGTTATTATTGTGTATTTTAATGTAAATTTAAAACTTTTAACGAAGTTAATAAATGGTGCATTTGTTGGTGAGTGAACTGCATAGATTTCGAAATGCACCGTGCAACGATAAAAATCACACTTATATTGGCTTCAATAAGCTTTGTATACATGTTTCGAAGAATGTAACTTGTGTTTTGACTGATTATTTTTGTTTTTTGTTTTTTTCCCCTTTATTGAGTTTATAACATAACGGTTTGTGTTCTTTTAACTCAAAGAATTTCTATAGATGCTGGGTTGGCTGCAGTCAATGCTTGCCCCCTTATTACTTCTTGTCCATGCCCCCTCTCGTGTGTGGCAACAAGCCCAAAGTCCTTGTCGTCGGAGAAGTTTATCACGTGGTTGTCAGCAGCAATATTCGTGTGAACAGAAAAGCTATACTACTAGAGGCGAATATACAAAAGTATGCTACAACGGAAAAAGTAACAGCTCAAGAGTCATGTGGAAGGGGTCAGTTAAAAGACTTCTCTCTGTGACCTCAGTATATCGGAGTGTCAGTAAGCTGCTCAAAAAAGTTGCTGGTCCGTAGAATTAGATACAGGGTTAAATATCTGAAACGCTCAGAGACGGTGGTTGCGTTGAAGATTTACTGGGCGAGTATTCGCTTTAACGTGGAATTAAATTTCGACGTTTCGGCATTGATTCGAGTGCCAACCAAAGGAGAATAATATTACGTCACCATGGAATTCCGTGTAGACCTACGTCCCTTTTGTCCTCTGCTCTGCCTCTGACCCAACACACCTTTGCTTTTTGAATGGCAGCAGACGTCTCTGTTGGCGTGTATTAGTCACCAGATATCTGTTTTAGTCACGGACTTCTACTATCCTGAAATTTATTCATTCTTCTGAGGCACAAAGTCTTTAAGAGATTTCTCTCCTCGAGATTTCTGCCCCTAGATGCTTCTTGTATACGTTGAGTATTATCACTTCGTATATTCGTTGAGTATTATTACTTCTCATTGTTTGTGTACCGGCGCACTCCCTCTTTTTAACTATTTTTCTACATAACAGTTTATTGTACCATTTTTGGTATAATAGCTTAATTATTATCATCTTGTATTTTAATTGTTGCGCCAAAATGTGAAACCGCGTTTGACATTCTCACAAAAGAAGTTCCAGTATTATTGCTTTTCCCTTTCGGTAAGTAGAGAGAGAGAGAGAGAGAGGGGGGGGGAGAGGGGGGTGATAACAGTTTTCGCGGTGAATATCTGTAATTTATTCTTCTCGTAATGTCATCATAACGTGCTTTTTTTTTAATTACAGTGACACTTGCAGAGCCCAAGCTGGTGAAGTAGTCTTTGTCAATTGTCTCAGTTTCTTATTTAGTACATTTACTGCTACCCTCCATAGCTGAAAGCTATAACACGGAAAGGGCCAATAGTAGCTGTCCTTTTCTCGCAGATGATCGGGTTCTACCCCAGGTCAGTTACTGTGGAATTAATGGTGTGTGACGTGTCCCTGGAATTTCTTTTGTCCAATTCCTTTGGCTTTTCCCTGTCATTACTATTCCATCGTTGCTCCATACTCATATTACATTTGCCTGCTTGCGACGCGATATGATCTTAACAATTGACAACCACGTGAGATAAAACACCTTTTTCTCTCCTTCCCTCCATTCCCCCCCTCCCTCACCATCAGCAACTTAAAACACAGCATGCCGTCCTGAAACTTTCGGGTATCATAAAATGGGAGAACTTCTTAACTAAATAAGAAATTTTTAACATTTCAAGAAGGGCTGTGCTCCATGGATCAGCCAATCAGTTTGTAGTTAGCGTATATTCTAATCTCACTTCCATTTGTCCTAACAGTAAATTTTCTAAACATATTAATTCTTTAATACGTACTAGATGCTTAGCCTACACATGGCTTAGTGTCTATAGTTGGTACAGCTTCCATTAATAATGGCGCTCAGCACGCCACTGTAACCGTGACTAGTGTACTGTTTTGACGAACGTAGTCTTTCACATTGTACATTATTCCGTGATAAATAAATTGTTTGGCGGAAATGTAAAGCATATGTGTGGAGCCGTTTTGAATACGTTGGAAATAATGAGCCGTCAAATTATTATTGCTGTTGCGCATACAAACACGTACATTGGTTAAAACATTTGTAGTTTATGGTGGCAGGAGTCGGTGACCGCCAGTTTCGTAACATTAATCATTTTAGAACCAGTCGTGTCACCTGTTGTGTTGATATAAACAAATCACCGTCAAATTGCGAATTTACATTCACTGAGATGTAACATTCCCAGCCAAGTACATGTTTTGATTTGAGAGCTCGAATGTAGTTTCGTGCTATGATGAAATAAGTCTTATTGTGTAACCTTACTTGAATAAATATTATTCAGTAATATCTATAGGAGGGAGTACTAATATTCAACGCATTGATGAATAATTCATCTTGTGTTTGAAGAGATATCACATAGATTAATAATTCAAACTCGTAAAGTACATGATTTCCAGGATGATTTCGCTCATTCATGTCTGACCTGTGTGGATTTCCGATGTTCTGCTATTTGTCTTACTATAAAATTCTAAAATATTAAACTACAGAGAACTGGACCTTTTCTTTTTACCCTTAGCTGCTCTTATTCACAAATAACGAAGTTGTGTAACTTATTTAATAACTAGTGAGTTGCTACGTTAATTTCCCTTCCTCAGCTCCTCTCCACACACGCGGTACGTAACAAACAGGTAGAGGAAGTACAAATCAAAAATTTTCGTTCTTTAAACCTTGAAAACATCAAGGTAGAGAGAGACAGGTGTAAGAAATAATATTAGAGTAAAATTGTAAGAGGAAACTACGAGAAGAATAAAGGGCAGTTTGTTTACAGGAGAGGGGAAGGAATGGACGTCTTTTTATACCATTTGAAAGTTCACTCGTTCGTCCTTTTGACAAGGATATTTTTAAAGTAATGCCTTCACAATGGTGAGAAACACCGGCTTGAAAGTGGGTCTGCGGAATTTTTGTTTAATAATTAAAGGTGAAAGAAATAATTTAGAAAAATAATTCACTGTATTTTAAGGCATGACATTCATATCAATGTTCCTATAAAATGAATTTCCTTCCCATCAGTTAACACACTTCATCTCGATGAGAACTGCGCTCTTCTGGTTTACAGCGCAACGAGTAGTGGCAATTCCTTACCGACGTTTAAGGACAACCTATGGGACCGACAGGTTTTTTTCCCCGAAACTTAAGTAAGAAAGTACCACTTCTCGTTTCGTAATAACCCAGAAGAGTGCAGCTCTCATTTGCTTCGCTGCAGAAGCCTGAAGTCATGCGCATTAGGTTTCTATTGCAAAAGCCATTTATTTTATGCCGTTCAGTGAAACGATTTCCTTTTATTGTGACTATCATACGAAATACACATATACAGTCTGTGGTAAAAATGCTGTTACTTAATTTTAAAACAGGCGGTACAAAAAGTTACGACTGTGTTTTTTTAAGGGTTGGAGCTATAAGAGGGTAAGACTTGGCTGCTGTTCGCAATGACAAACCTGCATAAATGCGTAGCACACAGCGTAACGACACTAACTCTACTACAACATGCGTTGAATTGCAGCGAAACACGTGGAAATACGAAGTAAATAATCTACGGAACCAAATGTAGACATCGTATCATTTCAAAACTGAAAAATATTCAATTTTTACTTTTAACGCTTTAAATTACAGTTTGTTATTCTTTGTTATGACAGAATTAACAACATAAAAGTTCTTGAATTATTTTAGAATATTTGCATTTTTAAATGTGGTCGCCTGAATAAACTGTGTTTCTCTGAACACCATTAACCGGTTCGTCTTCATGGCGATGTCACAATTTGTTCTGTTTCAGGAAGGAAAAGACTTTTCGTATAATCCAGAATGATTTCCGACCAGTCGCTATCCTTTCACCGCCGGAGCCCGAGTTAGATCCCAAGCCAGTGCATGTGGCAATGGAACATGTTATTTTCAGAACTCTTCAGGTTTTCCCTGTTTTTAAAATTCAACTAATGCCCCACACTCATCCTTATTTTGACGTTACTCTTGTCAGAACTGCTGTGGGGAGCTTCTAACAAAGGACGAAGAAAGAGTCTTTGGGCGCGTTCGCAAAACTGCGAAGGCGACTATTAGCTTCGTCATATCTGTGTCTGTCTGTCTGTCCGTCCGTCAGTCGTTCGGCAATGAACATCTCGGCTTCCACTGGACGTATTTTGACGAAAATTTTTATTTGGGTAATTTTCGAAAATCTGTCGAGATAATTCAAGATTTGTTAAAATATGATATAATAACGAGTACCTTACATGAAGACGTTAGTATGTAAATGAAGTATCGCGCTCAGTCCTTCTTAGAATGACAAATGTTTCAGAAAAAATTTGTCGAGAAAATCAAAACACACCTTTTGTTTTCAATAACTTTCCACCGAAATTCGTGCCTTTTTTAAAGGTAACGTGGAAAATATGATAGGGCTGGATAAGCCACAGATGAAAACACTGCGCATATGTATTGTGTGCTGGATAACTAAGGCTATAAACATATATTCAAAATATGTAAAATTATGGCTTATCAACGCAACAATTGTTGCTCAAACGCGCCTGTATTTTAAGTTGTACCTATATTGTCTCTCTTGTATAGGACTCAGAGGATTAATGGTAGGTAGCATGTGGATTATACGTCACCATATCCTTCTCTCTTTCCGGTTTCTACCCTCTGTACTTCATCTCTGTTCTGCATAATGGAAGACCGTTTCACATACGTGATACATAAAGCGACAACTGTACACCCCTGTTTCACTGCAAATCGGTACATAGGACTACACTTTTAAGATTAGTTTTCTGCGATGTGACGTCATGCTGTTGGGTAATCGATGCCAACAATTCGGAAGGACCTGCTGCCTTCATCTTCAGAAAACAGAAACAGGATATTTCTCTGACATAGTACTTACACACACAACTATATGGCGTCACATGACTTAAGACAGTAACTTTAATAGTTACTGCAGGCAAGACCTCCATTTCCACATATGCTGCACTATTTAGTACATAAAGAGACCCATTCGTTATTAAACGTACGAACAACGGACGACGCCACAGTGATGAAAAATATAATATATTCTTGTTGTAGCATTCGTATCATATTGCTTGTAACCTAATTGTAATATATGTAAGTAGAATTATGTTCGCTGTAATTTTGATGAACCAGCTGTAGTTTACAGTTTTGAAATATTCTAAGGTCGAATTTATAAATGACCTCACTTCTTTAAAACAAGTATTTGAATATACGATACAAGAATATGATGTGCCTACAAATAACAAGTGAAGTAACAAAATTAGACATTTAGGAGCGTATGTTTCAATTCAAAACAGGGATCTAGATGAAGACTAATTTGATGCGTTGTGCAGGTTTTGCACTGCCTTGTTGTGTCCTTCCATGTTCCGTGACACAGGACGCCCCTCACCGAATCTTATGTCTTATTTTCAAAGAAATGCTATTCCTGTTTCTATCTCGCTAAAGGTGCGGCAGGGTTTTTTCCACTTCCCTTTCCTTGTACCTATGCAAGTCACATTTTCCTTTACTGTTCCATCAAAAGACGGTGTGAAATGTTTGCGAGACGGCGTGATTCCTGGCGATGCTCCTGGAAAACCATCAACACTGAGAACTGGAGCTCAAGGAAGAAAAAAAGTGTCTTCCTAGACCACAAATTTATCCACGTCTCGAAGTAGAGTAACCAATGAAGTGGTGTCCATTTATGCAACATTCGGCATTGATGCTTATTTGGCGAATTTCTAAAACACACTCTCATTTCATGTGCTGCCTGTTGAAGAACATTTTGCTACAAATTTGCTCTTTGCTGGTGGCTTTGGCAATCTCATAAAAAGGTATTTCATGCCCTTCAATTTATGTTAAAAACAGATTCTAACTTTTCATCTACCGTTACGAAAAATATTCCTTCCTAAAGGCATCGTAAACGACTTTTAAACACATTATGGGCCTCTAAGCATATTAAGGCATGTTGCATGATGTTTTCGGAAAGAATAGTAGATGTAGTTTTGTTTATGATAATAGCAGACAGTCCTACAAGGTACTAAGTCTGTGTTTATGTCTTTACACTGCAAGGGTGTTTCTCTTTCCCCACCTACTAGATTTTCTTTTTATTGTAACTACTTAACAGACTTGAAAAGTTATTGTCAAAGCTCTACATTTTCTTAAAAGGGAGACTTTAAGCTAATGTGAAGATAGGCTAGTATGGCGGTCGAGGAATGAAAGGGGTAGCGGGGAGGGGAAGAGATTGCAGTAACTCACTAAGATGAGAAGAAGAAGAAATACAATCGTGAGGCGGTCTCGTTAACAACCTGTAATTACGATGCACATCTTTATCGCTCGGGCTCTCTTTGTTCATTCCTACATTTAAGTAGTAGACACTGTTGTGATAAAGCCTCGCCTTGTATTATACAGTGTAAAGATGTAACAACAAAATGAGCCATCAGCCATCCGGTAAGCCCGAAGTTTCTTACAACGTTAGGCATACAAATACTGCAGTACTGCGTAATATATTATGTAAAGCAGTCCTTGTTGGGAAGCTAAGAATTTTTAATTATCAAATACAAAGACCGAATAACACAACCCCTAAACACTATATGTTCATACATTACCAATCTACTACCTGTTTCGACCAAATTCTACGGCCATCGTAAGGTAGTTCACGAATCCATATCAATAATGTGTTACATAGGAAGAGGCGTCTCCAATTATAAAAGTATGTTATTATTCCAAAATGGAATTATAATTAGTACAAAACATTATTTTAAAATGGATCCCGATAAAATAGATAAATAAGTAAAAACCAATATATGCTGATGAATTTTATTGTTGTTTCGGAGTATTATATGTTTTTAAGCACCCTGTGTTGATGATATCAGTCAGTGTGCTCACTGATGTATTGGCGTGTAGTGGGTATAGGTTACGTAGTTTTACTCGTTTTCAGTATGTACATGTGTGTGTGTGTGTGTTATATATAATTACATTTATATATAATGTGTTTTAAATACTGTTTTATACTAATAATTTTTCCATTTTGGAAGAACAGCTTGGTTTCATAACAACATATTCACTATTTTTAGTAGGAGAAGCCTCTTCCGAAGTCATATTTTTTTGATACGGATTTGTAGACTACCTGAAAATGGCAGTGCAGTTTGACCGAAACATGTACAAGTGTGGTAAATTTTGTGCTATTCTGCCCTTATACTTCACAAGTGGTTTGTTCAACGCAACAGAATAATGATTCCTACAACTAAATTTTGTTAGGTTTTCACAGCAGTTTACCTGAGGATTCCTTTCTTCTGAGACATCGCATTCCGTTAGTGTCGAATCGGATTCCGACTTTTGACGGAAGGTAATGCCCTCACCTTCAAAAGTCCCTGAACCTAGTGACCCTCGAAGACGAAACACGGCGTTAGCTGTAAGAGTCGGCACCCAGTTACACACTGGCGGACCTAAAAGTTGCGAAACGCAAACCCGAAAGCAGACTATCGTGTTCACAAGAATACATCACTGGTTCCTGTCGTGAGCTAGATGAATCCATTCCTCATTGTCACGTCCTATAACTTTACTATCCACTTTAACGAGAGTTTTCCATCTACGTCTATGTCCCCCAAGTTGTCTTTTATTTAGATTTTCAATCTAATTTTTTTAAGTTTTTGATCCCTCTCTTCAATGCTATTGTCTTGCCAGTCTCATTCTGTTTCAGGTAATAACCCTAATGATATTTGGTGTAGACTGCTATTAAGCAGTTGTCTGTAGCCCCCTCTTTTTTATCCCACATTAATTACAAATACTTTCATGTTATCAGTTTTCTCCGGGCTGTGGGTACAATTCGATGAGGACCCGGGTAAAGTGGCCGGAGCTTAAAGTTGCCTGCTTAATTCTACACAGTGTCTAGGTTAAGAAGGAGTGTAGCCATACTTCTTCTGCACTCGTATGCTGTAATAGCTTAGGCAAGGACTATATTTTTTTAATTTTTTCTCGTACATCATCAAGCTATATCCTTCCCTTCATTTGGGTACGAAACAACGTTTGTCCTTATATCGATATATTGTTGTACCATAGAAGTATTTAACAGTTTTAATCACAATCAGATATAATTTGTTACAGGCGGTAGTTTTTCACGTTAACAAAGCTGTCTGTATTAGTGGGATTATCCCTTCTTTATATGGAGTAGTCCATCAATACTGCATCACTCATGAGGGAAAGATACATCAAAATGTTACAGTTGTGAATTATAACACTTTTATGGAAAACAGTGAGATGAAGTATTAGACTTGTATTCCCTGACAGCATCATTATCATTGGAAACTTGTATTTTACACCCTCTGACATAAACGCGTAAACATATCTTCCTTCATACAAGGAATAAATTATCAGATATTACAAACAATTGTATGAATTGCAAAATCGTCGTAAATTTTTAAGATAAAGGTAACCCTGTCCATGTGCATATTGTGAAGTGACTGGGGGAGGGGAGATATATACTTACTCTGATTCTTATTCCCTGCACCTGGTAGAGATGAGTGGTAGATTTCAAACCCTGCCCACCTGCATGTTTGGTGGCCGGCAGGGTTCCCATGTGAAAACCCTGAACACCAGTGTTTATTTCTTCACTAGGCGAGGGCCTCTGTGGGCTTATCTTATGTCATATGTCGAAGGCAATAGAGACGATACAACAAGTGCAAGGCCAATTTCGAAATATAACCATAAAAATAACCTAGGAAAGGCAATGAATATGATGAAGTTAGTTGTAAAAATGTTGACTTAAAAAAGAATTACACTACCCTAAAGTTTTAAAGAGGAAAATTTTTATTTAAATACATAGCTCTCCAGTCGGTTTTTTTTTCCAGTGAGTAGATTCTATTAAAACTTGCTGTTTGTATCATTATCATTGTATCATCGCATTGTCTCACTTCGGTAGCAAAATGTTTAATTTCGTAACGTACAAAATAGGACAATAGCAGCTCCACCACGTGCATTCCGAGGCCTTGTATTTCACCATATCCACTTCATGTGGGTTGAAGTACACGGAAGACAGGTGATGTCAGAAATTTCCAGGAGTTGTACAAATACACAGGGTTGCACGGATCCCGGGCGCTAGGTCACGAAGGCGACTAAATTCTGTGAAGCGGAGCCCAATAATTTTGGGTCTTAACTTTGGAACCTACGTCATGCCACCTTTCTGACGCCTAGAATTTTGGAATGGCTTGTGGATTTTAGTAACGTTTCGTGCACTCCTTTATGTCTGTATAAATGAAATGTTCATTTCTTTAACAACAGCTGGATGATAATATTATTTTGAATAGTGTTACGGCTTTAGGTCCCATTCGTCTGACAGAATTCCGCGGAACTTTTGTAGCAGCTGAATAGGCTTCTTGAGAACTGCGCTCTTCCGGGTTGTTACGCAGCGAAGAGTGGTAATTCCGTACCGACGTTTCGGGATAAGTAACAGTTTATACCCACTTATTTTCAGTTAAATAATTAGGCCTAGTAAGTATCCAAACTGTGAAAATATAATTTTGTTTATTTTAAACATAACGGCTTTAAAAACGAAATGCCAACCAGCATGAAAAGGAAACCCAGGACATCCATTACAGGGACTTCTGAATTTTACTATGGAGACCGGAACAGCCCACAAGTCTTAAGTCTTTGACAGCGTGATGTTGATGGTTTCAAAAGCGAAGTAATTACAAACGTTTACAAATTGTACCACTGGGATATTGTATTAGTAGTAACTTTTGTCAGATCTGAGGTTTCCATGTTAGTGATGATTCATGTTCTGATGGCCATAATACGACCGTTACTTAGGGTTTTACTTTACAGCCCGTTTAATTGTAACTACACGAATGACCGATTGCATGTTAGAATGATTCTAAGCATTTGCACAGTCCTGTACCAAGGCCGGTTACAGTCTCCTGTCATTCTCGCAGCCTAGACCTTAAGTTATTTGTGTTCTCCCATCTTTCCTCTGAATTTGAAGTGATCGCTTTCCAAGAGGTTTCCCTCAGAAGAGGTTAGATCCTAACACTGTTAAATACTAACCTCCTCTAATGAATGAAGCCGCGCAATTTGAGTACATAAATTGGAAACAAATCTAACATAACTTCAGGTTAATCTTATGTTTATTGGACCGTGCATCATTGTGATAGTTGAGGAATAAAAGACCAGCTTGGTGTCACTTGCTATTTTATTTCACTTCTTATGTGCTCAACATGTTTCGGACATTAATATATCCATCATTAGGAGCTTGCGAATATTCTGTTGAGTTACCACATTGGTCGTATTGTTCTTAGTTCCAACACACATCTTACCAAGAACAATACGACCAATGTGGTAATTCAACAGAATAGTCCCAAGCTCCTGATGATGGATATATTAATGTCCGAAACATGTTGAGCACACAACAAGTGAAATAAAATAGCAAGTGACATCAAGTTGGTCTTTTATTCTTCAACTAACTTCACGTTATTTTACGTTGTTTCAAAACGCCGGTGTCTACCGACACGCACATAAGTGGTCAAGGCCCAGAAGGTGATTATTTGGTGAAAAAAGCCAGGGATCCTGTATATCGCACGCTATTAATATTTTGGAGGGGGGAAATGTCTTACCTTTCACTTGGAGAGATTCTTTTACTCATCCAGATAAATAACATATTTTTATGTATCCTAGTGACCTCAAATTAATATCGAACCACTAACGATCCATTACATGTTTATGTGAAAAGTTTATATTAACCTGTTCATTTACTTTTGGTATAAAAAAAAGTATATTTTACCTCGACAATCCTGCGTCAGTGTCAAGAGCAACATTTTCATTCGAAGCACAGAAGTAATTTAGAATACTTAACTGAGCTGTGGTCTCGTATAGGCTGATACTGATATGTTCCGGAGTAACACCGAGAGAGACAAACCTGAATTTAAATTGTGGGATAGCGGTGTACCCTCGTGCTATGGACATCCTAAGCTTATCAATATTTTCATGCTTGTTGTTCACGCCTGTTGTACAGTACCTTGTACGTCTGGCTTTGCAGAAGCAGAGCCATGTGTCCGATTGAACTATGGAAGAATAAGATTTAATCATTTCACCGGTATGTGATTGTAGCCACCAATTTGAATAGCGTAGCAGCTGAATTGCTGATTTCAAGAGAACGCCGTACCAAATTTGTTGTTAATTTCATCTTTTTGCCATGGTTGGTGTTCCTAATTATTGCATATTTGCTTATGTGACATTTTGTGTAAATTTAAGTTTTGATTATATGGTAGGCTGAGATTGTTAGAGAATAGGGTGTTGAGGAGAGTATTTGGGCCTATGAGGGACGACGAGGTAACAGGAGAGGGGGAAGACTACATGATGGGGAGCTTAATGACCTGTACTCCTCCCCTAATAATATGCGGGTGATAAAATCAAGAAGAATGAGATGGGTGGAGCGTGTAGTATGTATGGGAGAGCGATAAGGTCCAGACAGGATTTTGGTGGGTAGTCCGAGAGAAGGAGACCACTTGGAAGACCCAGGCGTTGATGGAAGGATAATATTGAACTGGATCTTCAAGAAATTGAATTAATCTGGCGGGTTCTTGTAAATGCGGCAATGAACCTTCGGATTCATTACAATGCCGGAAATTTCTTGACTAGCTGATGACTTGCTGGCTTCTCAAGAGGGATTCTGTTCAGTGCAGTCAGTTTGATAGATTATGTGCAAGGTGATGTGTCTGGGTTGCAGTCACGTGGGCACGTTGTGTCACTCTGGGCAAATGCGGTCCCTTGTGCGTTCAAGAGAGATGAGAAACCCTTGTCCGATAGTGGGACTGATATGGCAATGGTTTATGTGTGTGAACATGTATGTGTGGATGTGTGAGTTGGTCCCCCTCCTTCCTCTCGCGTAGTTCCCCCTTCTCACTTGTTCATACGTTCTCTCCCCCCTCTACGATCCCTGTATTAGAGTCAGTCCCGTCTCTCTCTGTCTGCCATTCTCATCCATTATCTCTGTCACTGTCGCTCTCCGTTGCTCTCCGCCCATCGTTGCTGGGGTTAAAATTTCCCCTCTAAGCCCCTCTGCTCTGCCCCTGTGTTCCACAAACTGCGGCCTCTCTCTCTTTCTCTCTCTGAAACTCCTCTGCTCCCCCCAACCCGCAATGGGTTTGTGGACCCATACTCAGTGTACTGGGATAGTGGCGGCTACATAGGGTTGAGGACAAAGGGGGGGTGGGGGAAATACTAGGAGAGAGGACTTCCCAACTACAGCAGCAGCCGTAAAGCATTGCCAAACACTTAACTCACGTATCGCCATCAAGACAGCTAGCTCCTACCGACCGGATTCACAGGACAAGAACTATATTATTATTGTTAAACAACAGCAATCACACATTACATACCTACACAAACACGCCCCCTCCCTGTTTTCTTTTTTGTTGTTTGTGATTCTTACCCCTCCTTTTGTTTCTTTTAATAGTTCCACGTTTTCATTCTCAATGTACTGGTAGTAGACACGACTACTACTTCCGGGAATTGCTAAACGATCAGTTTTACTTTCTGTTGCCTTCTATGATAGCCATTAATTTCTTCGCTGTTTCAACGATACTGCAACCACTGCCACAAGAGCGATGATAAAGTACGTCGGTCAACATCAGTCATCTTTGGCGACGTCCTGAAGTCTTCATCTACGATGATCCCCTGCGAGGTACCATCTTAAACGGTGAGTCTGGGGGTGTACATGCCTGTTCGTAAATTGGGATGGTGGGTGTGTTGAGGGGGACAGCAGAGGGCGTCCCACGTCGCCGTGTTTTACTGCTTTCCTTCTAGTTTAATGCAGTTCCCAGCAGTTTATAACGATACATGTGTTACTACAGTCGATTGTGAATGACGATGTTTTAAAAGTTAAGAGGCATCTCTCTGTGTAATAACGTAGGTATCAAATTCACTTCTTCATGGAAGTATTTTCAATTATTTTGAATTTGCGTTGCTCATGACTTTTCCACTCAATTATGTCTTAGAAATCTAAGGAAAATTCGTTCGTTAAATTAGTCCATAATTCCGATTCTACTTGATATTATTATCTATGTGTCATACACAACAGAGTCGGCTTTCATTATGATGTTGTGTTGTTATATTATAGACGTATTTCAAAATTCTCATCTGTTCTTACCATCAGACGAAAAATAGTTTTTTTTTTATTATATGACGCTACGTAAACGTTCAACCTGTCTAGAACTGCTGTTACAAGCACGTTCACAGTGTCATAATTAAAACCCCCTTATTTTTGTGCAAGCACTTTAATGATGACATTGTATGTGGTGTGTACTTAGGAAAAATTACAGTATGTTCCCCATATTTTACAGGGTTTTCATGTCACTTTATTTTCGTACATATTCTTACAAGTTTGCAATTGTTGCTGGAAGTAGTCTGTGGATGGTATGGCTTTGTGGAATGTCTTAATTTTCCTCTCTTTTTTGTGAACTGTGGATACAGATGATATGAATTGAAATGTTGGGTCTTCAGAGATGTGATGCTATGTCATTGGCCAAGTAGATAACCTACATCTGGAAGGGTCGTAGTGCCGTCAACTTCAGGGCCAAGCATTTCAAGACAGTCTGTCTGACCCTGAACATGAAGACATTACCATCCTCTAAAACGTCAGGACTATTCCGTCAGTGATACCTCGTCGCAACCCAAATGACCTGAATTTTTAGCAGCACCGCTGTGAGCACCTCATATCTCTAATCTAAAATTTTTGCTGCTGTAAAGGTCAGTGTATCGTAGATAAATTACCATTTGTACAGAAATTGTCAATGGAAGCTTTTTTCCCGCGTCTTCTACCATCGAAATCGTAAACCAGATACTTAAATGGCGTTGTAACAAATTTACTTTTTCTTGACATATTACACATATTTTTGTGTGATATATATTGGTTATATTTATGAACACTTCAACAGCCTTGGAGGACGTAGTTACTTTCAGCTTGATTGTTGTTCATTAATATTTGTACATAACGGGAAAGGAGTGACGTTTGTCTTTTGTGAACAAATGACCCTCCTCTTTTTGACACCATGTTGAATACATCTGTGTGCCCGTGGGAGCAGGAGTACTGGGCATTACGTTATGTGCACTTCCCTTGCCACAAAGTGCATTCGTCTGGTACGTAACTGGACGTTACGAAGGCCCATCTGTCTGTCCCTCCACCACGTGTTTCCTCTCCCTAGCTGCTGATTTGGGTTCTGTGAAATACGATATCAAGGTTTTACTAAACACTGCTTGCGGGTTGTAAGTTTTATGGACATCAGTCCATTACAGTATAGTATCTGCCTTGCCTTAAGTGTGTTACGTCAAATTTTTATATTAAATTTCTTCAAACGAGTTTGTCATAACTGGAACATTCCCTGCAATCCTCTGTCACATACGGGCTATTTGAAGCAATAATCTATATGATATAATATACAACAAAACAAAAATATATTTTTGCATGTATGTTTTTTATACTGATGACAGTCTACTGCCAATATGTACTTGCAATGAATTAAGACTGAGGTCATCGATCGAAGCAAAATCTCAAAAAACTATTTGTTGATTTTACACGGTTTTTCTCCGCATAGGAGTAGTTGAGTTAATTATAAGGCCATTACCTGCTTTAGGAAATTACGCGGGGAAAAAATTACCCTAACAGGTGCCACTGTCTTCCTTGTGTGTTCTGCGAGAAATTGATTGTAAAGGCAGCTTAACCTCCCATCATAGCAGATGGTTGAATATTTTACACAACCTACCTTGTTTAATATTATCAGGCAATATTTGAAAATTAAAATGACATTTTGGTGTTGAATTGATATGGTTTAGCCCGTTAAGAATACACTTGGTACGTGGAATAGCTTAGTTACAATTACATGAATATTGCCAACCACTCATATTAGGCGTTTAGGAATGTATTAATTTGAGTATCAAATTTCATGTTTAAATTTTAATTAAGATATATTCATATTTCACATCTATTGACAAAATTTCCAGATTAAGCTTAAAATTAAATTACAACTCGTTTACTCTAATTATCACACCAACTTACTAAATGCACTTACATAAAATTTCACATTAAAACATTTAAAATCGCCCCAACATGTTTCGATCCTAAAATCATCCTTAGGGAGCTATGTTGTTCCTTGCTAAAGTCATGTTAAAAACACTCATTTATTAATTCCTGTATTAGTAGGGTGTTGTGGCAGCATGTTCCTTTAATAAACACACGGTTGCTATTTATTTTCAGATCAACAAATAAGCGTTACATGCGCCGAATCGTATATGGTGATGTAAAATACAGTACCGCGTGCAGTGTTGATGATTTATAAAAATATATTTTCGAAAGAAAATAGAAAATTCAAAATAGATTATATAGAGAATTTATACGGTTTACAAAAGATGACTTCAGTAATCTTGTACTCAATTTCTACATAAGAGTGCGGGTATTGTAGTTCAAGCACTTAGAGAATGCTGTAAAGTAGAGCGAAACTACTGCTTGTGACTTTTAATTTTTATTTATTTTCGGCATGTTGTTTCTCTGTGATATATGTATGTTGCTCGGTACATGTACAGTCCACACATCAGCAGTCTACTTTTTCACTTAAAAGTATCCATATCTTGTTTCTTTTCAAGTCCCCTGGTTAAGAATATACAGAGTGTCGTATTTTGAAAATTAGCTTATCCGTGAAATATTAGATTCTGTTCCAACAAACGAGTACATAGAACAGGAAATACTCATATTGTGAATGTGCGTCGTGAACTCGAAGTATGTTAAGTGTAAGCTGCCTCTCTTCGCAGGAAACTAATATGTTCCTAAACTAAGCCCAATACTCAAAAGTATTTATCTGGTCATGCTTGAGCACACTCTGACATCCTGCGAGGTGGAATACCCACACGGTTTGGAACATTATACGGTAATCATTAAATGACCACTTCCCGTACGGAGGGGTGGACGAGGAAGATAGAACTTCCTGGTCACCCTACCTCTGGTTATGAGCTTTGTCTGTTGGCGCGAAGAGGTAATGTAAAATATAGTCTCTTCCTCAAAAACGGGCTTGCAATATAATAGTTAAAAAGAAAATCCCCTGAAGCTACTTACATTTAGTATACATTAATGTATACGTTTCAGTAGGCAAGTGACAGTCCTGTTATATGCCGAGCTGTAAATCAAGCTCATTTGGAAAGATCACACAAGCTGTCAATACATATTCTTCAGCACGCCTATATTATCTCGAAAAGGGATCAGATTTGTTGTCGCTGTTCAAACAGTAAGCAGTGCTGTAACAGCCTGGTGCACACAATACGACAGAGAGTGACACATATTCAGTAGCAAATCAGTTACTAAATTACTTTAATTACCTCCAGAGTTATTCTCACACGAGTCCAATATACGTGTGAACGTCGACAAATCAATGCTGTGTCAATTCGTTTGCGAATTACCCCTTCCAATATAGATTAATAATAAAACACTTGGGTCTAATATGATTTACGCGCACAGTGGACTTGCTTTTAAAAAATATTGAATCTTGAAATATCATGAAATTATAATTCATTTCTGTAGTCCTTTTTATTTAGACAACAACTTTCTTATTTAACTACAGTGTGTAAATAAGCAAATATTTATAAATAAATAAACATGTTGCCTTTTGTTTATTTTATGCACACATGTATAGATTACTGTATGCCCGCATGTGTGATTGCACATAATAACAAAATAATTATTAAAAATAACGGCTAGATCGAAGTCCAGTGTGTTATGTAACACCTTGTAGTCTCCGAGAAGTTTACCACACTCAGAATGAACTGTATCCTCAACACCTTGTAGCCTCCGAGAGGTTTACCACACTCAAAATGAACTGCATCCTCAAATTCTTCCTGAAGATCGAGGTGAAATTTTTACCAACTCTGGTAATCAATTATGAAACTACGCAGTACTATAACCTAGGTGACTAGAATGTAAATATTTTCCGCCGTGAGAAATTATAATTTCAAATTAAAAATAAAAACGAAAGGTTAATAGATGTTAGGGTGGGCTCGATAGCTCAGTCGGTATAGCGACTGGCTACGGGCTGGACGGTCCGGGGATCGAATCCCGGTGGGGGCGAGATTTTCCGTACCTGTCCAGACCGGCCCTGGGGACCATCCAGCCTGCTGTATAGTGGGTACCGGGTCTTTCCCGGGGGTAAAGAGCGGCAGGGGCGTGACACTGACCCCTCACCCCCTTCTAGTGCCGTGGTCAAGAAAGAGTAGAGCTATACCTGTATTCCCCGTATTGGCCGTACAGCCTGTACAAATCCTCAGTGCTTGTACAAGGGTGCACTTTACTTTACTTTACTAATAGATGTTAGGCCTATAGTGCAAAAGGCAGTGTGGATATACCGAGACGTAAGCCTAAAATTTGACACTTTCGCAGTGAAAAGTTACAGAAATGCGCTTGTATTTTTCGGTATGTTTGTTAATCTGACTTTGCCCGGCGTTGCTTTTAACCGCTTGCAATATTTCTAGATATAGATATTCAGGTTCTTCAGGAATGTTACGTGGTGACAGCTGATAAATAATTACCGACGTTTAGAGGAAGCCTAATGCCTTTACCGACAGGTCCACATAGTCAAAGATGACAAAAAGATAGGATAACTCCTGTAAATCCACCAAGTTCGTGTAATTTATGTCAATGCATAAGTATCTAGATGAAGAATGCTTCGAACGAAGTTGTAGGCAGTAGAAGGTCATATTAAATTTCCATACACTTTCCTGTAAGGCTTGAGGTTTGGAAGATAATTAAATAAAAACAGTGTTATTCTGTGCCATCTCCTAACTAGTGATGTTTTAGCCTGAATTTTCCACCTTTACTAATTGCCCAATATTTGACGCTATTTGTGAGTGATCATAAGCTCTTGGCGGATTGGAAATCTATGTGCAATAACAGACTGAAAACTCCAAAATTGTTAAGAAAATCGTAAATTGTTTGACCTTGTTTTTGGAACAAATTTGGTCTTTGTGTTTCAAGTTTTAATTAAAAAAAGCCTTGCGTAACTTAAGGTATAAAAGAAAGTTTATAATAAATCGAGCATGTTTTCTTCTGTGGGTATATTATCGAACCCCTATTAATTGTGATTAAATTGCAATATGTCTTATATTTGTCAGGTCCGAATTCTTTTGGATATGTTACATAAGAGTTGGATTTGTAGACCACCTGCTTTTTGACCCTGTCATTATCATTACTACAACGTGCATCATAACGTCTAACACTTGACCACCCATATCAATTCCAAATTCTTTGTCTAACAATAAATATTCATTAAGTTTGTAATTTCACTCAACCTCTTTCAACTTTGATTATTTGGCTCTGACGTTCAACATAATTTATTCGTAATTTATGGTCTTAAGAACACGTAAGTTTAAAGATTCCTAATTCCCACATTAACATCAACAAATATCTATATTGAGAAGTAATTTCTCTGCGCTTGATTAATTTATATTAGTTTTTCGTGCCTAATGATAAGGATATGTAAATCCAATTTGCTTCTATATATACCAGAGAAATTTCTGAAATTTTTCAGATGTGCGTGTGAAACTGTAATTACTTGTCATCATGTTTCTTCCTGGAAATGGTTCTAAATCATTGTCCCGCATCTGTTTCAACAAAAGACCTATATCCTTCGTAAATGACGATCCAAACCTCGTGAACGTATCTCTACACATATATTTTAATTATCTATATTGATTTCTCACTACAAGTTTCATTTTGTTGTTTGCTTTGAACTATTTTTGCTGTATATATTTTGTAGCATCTGTAGTAATGATTATTAAATGATGACTAGAAATGTCTGTGGTTGAATCGAAGTCCGAAGAGGGAACTGAGGAAAATCACGATAACCTACACTAACGATGAACCGTGTCCTTACCGAGATTCAAACCAGTTGCTACCTGTTAATTACAGGTCTAAAACTTTACTGTTCACAGTATAGAAATATAAAATTCTCCTTTTCTTGATAGTTATTGTATAAAACACACTGGAGGTTACGGCTCCACACATTTCTAAATTTCGGCAATGTCTGGAGTGGCGTGTTCAATTTCATATAATGGGTTAAGTGGTACAAGCGAAAGGGAAGGGAATATGCGTGGGCTACTGATCCGGTATGTGTGTAGTGGCGAAGAATAAAGCATTGTATATGCCGAATATCGAATTCTAGCCTCAATTGCATAGCCGAAATTGACGACGGAATATAAGAAATATGGAATAGGCTCATGGACATATATGTCTGTGGCAGAAGTAACCTATGTGCTGCAATCTATTTCACACACATAAAACAGCTTATATTCCAGGCTTTTAGAAGTGTAAAACATCTCTTTTTTATCTAAAAACTAAACTAAACTCCGTGGCTTTAGTCCGCGAGCGAACCATACCGACAGAGCGGCCGCCGCCGGTAGGCGAAGTTAGTGCCAACTTTTGCAGATAGAGGTGTGTCACGTGGTTAGCGCAACGAGTCCCCACGGCCGTTAATCTCTGTTTTCTGAACCTGGAGCCGCTACTTTTTTATTCAAGTAGCTCCTCAGTTTGACCTCACGAGGCTGAGT
>Ga0123355_10003345_pt1 | contig 22956 bp, 15 predicted proteins | sample TergutEmb28metaG_3_FD_89872 | JGI IMG/M metagenome (GOLD analysis project Ga0123355, IMG submission 89872) | Embiratermes neotenicus P1 segment gut microbial communities from Petit-Saut dam, French Guiana - Emb289 P1 | ecosystem: Host-associated > Arthropoda: Insects > Digestive system > Gut ... | reverse complement strand
ATGAAAAATTGGAGTTATGAAGAAATACAAGGGGATATGCGTTTAATTTTGCAACTTCTTGATGGTGAATGGAATGCTGAGGATTTTTTGGTAGTGCCACCAAACAATAAAGTCAAACCTTCAAATAATGAGTCTATCTTTCATGATTGCATATAATACCGATTCCAAATATAAACCTATCTGACAGAGCGGCTGCGGGAAACGCGGAGCAAGCGCTTTCCCGCGCTTAGCCGCGATAGACAGATAGGATTTAAATTGGAATCGGTATTACAAGATGTTAGAATACGAGGGTTTCTTGAAATAGAAAAAGCCCCGCTGCTAGAGACGGAACTTGAAATCCAAGTCCAAAGCCCTGGCCATCGGGGTCGTAATGCGAGACATATACGAGGATTTGTTTATTGGGGATGTGGAGTTTGAGTAGGGATTTCCTATAATTCAAAATACATCCGTATAGCATCCAGTATTTTTTCTCTTGCATCAGTGTTCGCAAGATTTCCTATGGGAGGCTCAAGCCTTGAATGTGCAACTGTTCGTATTTGTTGCACCATCGCAACCGAAGTATTGGAAAGCCCTGTGGCACCAACATCCAGCATAACTTCAGTTGGATAAATTTTATCGGTTAGTTTGACAGATGAAAGTGGCAACACTGTAGAAACAGGAAGGTTGTGGTTCACAGCGTTATTTGATACCACAAGAACCGGACGAACCCCTCTTTGTTCCGAGCCTTGGGTTGGGTCAAGTTTGCAAAAGCAAATATCCCATTTACTTACCATGGCCCATCACCCTCACCCTCTTCATCCACAACCGCAAAATCGTTTTGTGTATCCATTGTCCGTTTGATAAATGCGTCGTCGGCTTTTGCATCTTTCAAGCTGTTTACATATTCAAGTTGTTTTTGAACTGCAATAAAATTCTCAATTGCCAGCCTAACACCTTGGCTAACAGACGATACAATTTTTTTTTCCGCCAAGTTCTTCATTTCATCTATACATACCTTCGGTAGTACAGTCGTGTACTTTATAGATGCTTCTTTAGATGCTATTGCTTGCATAATCATCACCTCATGCGCATTGTATGTTATGCCATATGATTATGCAAGCATTTCTATGCGGTGTAATATAAGCGGCCCATCCTGCAAAGGTTTGCGCAGAATGGACCGCTTATATTACACCGCCTTGGCTATTCACGTACGTTCATATAAACATCCTACACTTATGCTTCTTTGCCAAAACCAGATATGCCGCAGCCCCAAGCCCAACAAAAACCATGCTTGCCCCGGCGGCTATTATCGGCGTACTAATGCTGCCAAACCCGCCGGTTAACGGCAAGTCAAGGCTTAGACGGTTTCCTACGGCAAATGTATAACCAGCCTCGCCCAAAAGTCGTACAAACTCAGGTGTTGAAGGGTTGCCCTGGGTGCTAACAGCTATAGTAACCTCGTTGGTTGGAAGGTGGACTATATCCATCCTTACCCGCCACTGGCCAAAGGGCAACATGTAACCAACCGGGGGAATCAGCTCTACAATCTGGTAATAGCTGAAGGGTTGGTCTTCCCTTAAAACCAGCATTAGTTCTATTGGTTGGTTTGGGTCCCCTGTACTGGTGTGAAAGCCATTGGTACGCACCCAACCCGGGGCGGGGGCTAAGGTATCTGCCGGGGTGCCGTTACCGGTATAGCGATATAGGGCAAAAACTGCGCCTTCCCTCAGCATATTGTCTAGCTGGCTAACGGTAGTTGGCGGTGGAAATATGCCAAATATACCTTCCCCTGCTTTATGCAAGTGCATTGCTGCCCTTGGCGGGGCGTTGCCCACATGCCAGCGCATACGCTCCATAGTTGTACCCGCATCACCGGTAACGCCTGCGGTTACTCTGTCTAGGTTCATAAATACAAACTCGCCGTTGCAGCAGCAAGGCTGGATTGGCGGAACCTCGATAAATGTAGTACCACAGCAGCCACAGGGTACGGGCGGCGGTACTACAACCGTCATCAACTGATAGGTGATATTGGGCGTACCAATTGTTTGAATTTCAAAATCTTTAAAGTCCATTTCTACATACCAATGCCCTGGGGGAAGGGTAAACAGCCCCGTCGGCGGCGCGTGCTCTACCAGCCTATATACGCCTGGCGTAAATACCAATAGCGCCACACGCCCATTTATTTCGCTGGTTGCGGAGGTGTAATACTCCCAATCGTAAACCCCTGGGCTAATCTCGCTAAGCCTTCTGTACAGCCTAAACACTGCACCTTCCAGGTTATTAATACTGCGTGGAGTCTCGTATATACCCATGTCTGTTTTGTAGAAGTAAACCGGGCGTATAAAGTTGATATCGTAGTTGTTTAACGGGTGGATATGAATGCTTAAATAATCATGGGGCGCGGTATTCCAATCCTTCCACTGGATATTAGGCAGCATATCAATCGCGTTGTATGGTGAGAGGAAGGGGGCTATTGCCGTATTGCCCGCAAACTCCACTGTGTCTTCAATTATCAAGTTTTCAAATGCATACAGTATCTCGGAAGGGTCTGGAGGTGAGGGGAATAACTCCGGCGGAACGGGGACACCGGACAGCCAGTTGCCGTAGTCTATAAGTTCCGTAAAAATGGCACCGCCCATACGCTCGGCTGTATTATTGGCAAACAGTACATTGCTTGCCTCAAGTACGGCCCTAAACATCAGGTACACACCGCCGCCGTATCTGGCTTCGTTGTCTGTTACCTGGCCGCCTGTGGCTACAAACCTACTGGTAAAATACATGCCAGGGTTTAGTACATAAACACCGCCGCCAAAAATATTGGACGTGTTATTGTCAATAGAGCCTGCCCGCATTTCCAATGTGGCATCTTGATATATATACACGCCGCCACCGCTTGTATGAGAATGGTTGTCGTGTATGCGCACAGTAGAGTCATGCATGATTAACCTGCCATCACCCATAAGCGGGTGAGGAACCCAGCCAGTCCCAATTATATAGGTGTGCGGTGAGGCATCGCCGTGTAAGAATACGCCGCCGCCTCTGTTTGCGGTGTTGTAGCCTAATCGCCATTCGCCGTACATACCCAAAGTGCGATATGAAAGGAAAATTGCGCCGCCATCTTCTATTGCTTCGTTATCTTCCATTGTTACCGGCTGGCGGCGTTCGTTTGTATCCCACTGGCCAACCTGATAATACACGCCGCCGCCGTGTTGGTCTGCGGTGTTTCTGCTTATGTTTATAGGGATGTTATTGGGGTGGTCGCGCATTACAAACTGCCCGCTACTCATGATAAAAATGCCGCCGCCATCTGCGTTATGAACCCAGCCAGGACGCTGGTTATTAGGGTTTACATATGTTAGGGTTGCGGTGTTGTCTACAATAGAGCCGCCGTACATAACAAACAAAGATGTTATAGGGTCTACCGGAGTAGTACCGTGGGATATCAACACACCACCGCCATAGCGTGCGGTGTTATTAGCAATAACACCGTCGTGCATGATAAACGACCCTCTGCAACATATCCTTACGCCGCCGCCAGCACCATGGGGATTGTCTATTAGTCCATCTAGTGCACCGGCATTTGGTGCCTGTGTGCCTATAAGCCCTGCATTATTGTTTGTAATATTGCCACTATGCATGTTGACTGTACCCGACTGTGCCCATATGCCGCCGGCCCAGGGTGCTACATTATCACTAATTGTGCCACCATAAATGTTAATAACTGCATTGAATAATGTTGACGTAGTAAATCCTAGGCCGCCGCCGCCATTGCCGGCAATATTGTTTATAACATACGCACCATCATACATATTAATAGTGCCTGTATTTGATTCTACACGGGCACCGCCGCCAACTCCCGTTGTGCTGTTTTCCCGCAAAATAGCCCCTGACTGTAGATTAAGCACGCCAGTACCAGTTACGTTTATCCCGCCCCTGTTAGCTACAGCAGCAGTGCGGTCGGTCCAGTTGGCGGTTATTGAAATGGTGCCTGTACTGCCGCCAATGGTTAGGTTGCCGCTGCCTGACACAGTAAAATGGTTTGCACCACTTGTAGCCATGGATATCACAATATCATGGCCGTCTGCTGGCCTGATTGTTACCGTGCGGCTTACAGCTATCGTATTATTAGTCCCAGTTCCAATTGGCAATGTGTAAATATAGTTTGTTGCAACTGGGTTGGAAATAACAAAGTTGTAGTACGTGCCTGGGGCGCCCACAGGGCCTTCTACTACACCAGTGCCGTGGGGGTGGATGGTTATTGTATGGGGAGCCGGGGTCATATTGTTGATTATGCGGTTTAAGCGTAACCAGTCAACATATTCATCCCTGGCAAAGTTAATGTCCAAGTTATTAAGGGGATGGGCAAACCCGCCAGAGCGTGAGTCCGCGTTTGTTATTGCTGTTGTTGGCGGCCCAGCGTTTCCAGGGGGTGTCATACCGCCTGTGGTTGCGTTGTTTCCATAAAAAATTGCATCGGTAGAAATAATCAACTGTGGGAAGGCACCAGCAGGTAGTGGGTCTAAATACGAGTAAGTGCCGGAAAATATACCGCCACCTATCATGGCCGTGTTGTTTGAGATGGTACCGCTGTTGAAGTATACCCGGCTAAGAGGTGAGGCGACCAGGAAAACACCGCCACCGTTACCCGTGGCAATATTGCCGGTTATAGTGCCGCCGTTCATATTCAAACGAGTATTTGCACTATGCGCAACGGCGCCACCGTTTATAGCCCGGCTGTTTGTAATAACACTGCCTACTTGAAGGGTTAGCTGAGTGTTGGCAGCAAAGTTTACACCAACCCCACCGCGGTTACCGGGCAAATTGTCTGCGTTGCCATTTAAAGTAAGAGTGCCAGAACCAGCACCGCCGCCCAGGATGAGGTGCCCGCCTGCGGCGGTTAACAAAAAATGCCGCCCTACTTCCATTTCAGTTGCTGGAGGCACTTCCAGCACAATGTTTGCACCAGGGGCGGCTCCAATTGTGATTGTGCGGTTAGCAATTGCAATACGATGTATATTGTTGGGAGGTGCACCCACGATGTTCATTGTACTTATTGTGCTGCCGTTGCCGGGGGAGATAACAAAATTGTATGTGGAACCAGTTAGGCCTGCTGTAACACTGGCACCTGCTGGGTGTATTACAACAGTAGCTGGGTTTGGCAACGCCTGAATAACATAGTTTAGCCTTATCCAGTCACCAAACCTGAAATTGATGTCAAGGTTATTTAGCGGATGGGAAAAGCCGCCAGAGACTTGTGCAGTAGCCTGGATTTGTGTGGCCGATGCTGCATTGGCAGGGGGCGCATTACTACCGGAAGCCATGTTGCCGCTAAAAATAGCCGCCGAGCCCACTGTGAGCTGTGGGTACGAGCCAGCAGGTAGCGGATCCGCACTTGTGAACACACTTGCAAATACACCGCCACCGTTTTGTACTGCAGTGTTGTTAATTATTTGGCCGCTTATGAAGTTAAGGGTAGTGGTGGCAGTAGACAGGTTAACCCCGCCGCCGTTGGTTGTGGCAAAGTTATGGGAAATAACACCACCGTCTATTACAAGATGGCCGTGGAACTGAATGTGCACGCCACCACCATTAAAGGTCCTGTTATTGGTAACAACCGCACCGCTACCCAATGTAGCAGAACCTGGGCCAGTAAAAGCGCCAATAGTAATACCACCGCGGTTAGCTGTTACTAAGTCGGCGTTGCCGTCTAGTGTTAGGGTGCCGGTGCCTATTCCGTTAAGGGTTAAGTTACCGCCTTCATCAACCATAAAGTGCCTGCTTAGTGCCACGCTTTGGGTTATCCATGGGGCAACATTGGGTGTATTAACAGCACTAGGCACAGGCATACGTAGTATTATGTTTGCGCCATCTGCCGCCTGTACGGTAACAGGGCGTGCAACATTAATATAGTGGTCGGTAGAGCCTGAGCCAGACATATCCAGTGTTGTAATTACATTGCCGTCATCGCTTGGGTCAGAAATAATTAAATTGTACGTAGAGCCAACAAGGCCTGCTGTTACACCTGTGGTATCTGCTGGGTGTATAACAATATTGGTGGCAGATGTAGCATTTATTGCAGCGTTTAGTCTAAACCAATCTGCTTCAATGTTAGCAAAGTTAATATCTAGGTTGTTTATTGGATGATTAAACCCGCCAGACGCTTGGGTTGTTTGTATATTGGTTGCCGCAAGAGCGTTGGTTGGGGGTGCAAAGCCGCCAATGCCCGTTGTATTGTTAAAAAAACTGGCCTCTGGCGCAATGATAAGTTGGGGGTATGCGCCCATGGGCAAAATGCTACTATGAACAGATTCTGAAGCAAATATAGCACCGCCTCTTGCACTTGCGTGGTTGCTGTGCATAACCCCAGCGTTGAATGTGAAAACACTATCAGCGCCACTAATGGCTACTCCGCCACCACGGCCAATGGGCGCCCCTTCATTGCTTGCATGAACGCTATTGTTGCTAATGCTGCCGCCATTCATGGTTAGCATAGCGCCATTGCTACCAATGTGTATGCCTGCACCAGTGGTACTGCTTGTGTTGTGAGAGATACTGCTGTTGTCATTCATTATCACATGGGCGCCTGCTGCAAAAAGGGCTACGCCGGCGCTGCTGGTCATGTTGTGGTTATGTGAAACGCTTGCCGTGTCATACATACTAAGTGTACGGGCACCTCTAATTATTACACCTGCACCAGCAAGCCAGCTAATTGAAGTATTGCGGTAAACCCTGCTATTGCCAGACATGGTAAACGCACCTGTGTTTCCATTAACGTCTACAGCACCACCGCTGCAGTGTTGTATTGTGCTGCCATCAAGCATATGAAGACTGCCGCCATTGTTAAGGGTAACACCCCCACGGCTGCCTCCTATTTCCCTTTCATTGCCATCAAGGGTGATATGGCTAAGTGATAATGTTGCGCCAGTGCCAACCGTAAAATGCCGTATGGAAGTCATTACTACAAGAGTTAACGTAAAAACTTCTGGTGGTGCAGTGTGGTTGCTTGTACTGTTGTTAAGGTTGGTGCCATAGCTTGTAATTATTACATGACGGTTTCCGGTAATATTAAGTCCAAACGGAGTTAATACATCAAGATCTTGAGGTATAACCACCACGCGGTTTTCGGTTGTTGGCCCTAGTGCTGCCGACCACGCCACAAAGTCAAAAGGTGGTGCAAGAGTTACCATTGTAAATGGTGCACCAAAGGCAAAAGGTGCAAAGCCATAGCTGCGGGCCCCTGGCTCGTCCACTTGCAAGTAAACTACTTCACTAGGTTGCGGGTGAGTTTCTTGTATGTCATGGCTTAATGTTACTACTGTATAGTTTTGTGACTCATATACTCTTGATACATCACCATCCAGGCCGGCTTCAAATGATACGTTATACTCCTGTAGATGGTTGATTGCATATGTCCAATTGCTATTGTCCATGCTAATGCTGATATCATCAGCATCAATTTCCATAGGGAATCTGATTTGGAAGTACTCCCCATCAAGCAGGATACTGTACCTTATTTCTGGGTAAACCGTGATATTGGCACGGTTGTCTATATGTATGTTTAGCTTGCCAGTATGATTGTATAAATCGTAATCTGGCCAGTAGCCGCCGTGGTTCCATAGGAATGTAACGGTAATTATATCGCCATAGGCTGGGGTATCCCCGTAATAGTGGCCTTCGTAATCATAATATGGCAACTCGGGTTCAGTCTCGTACCCATAGTTATGGCAGCTGCCGTAGTAATTGTAAGCGTAGCCATAATCATAGCTATATGCGTAGTTATTGCCTTGATAATATTCAACTTCATAATATATGTATCCGGGTGCTTGGGCGATGTAACCACTTGGTGCGGCGTATAAGTTGTAGGCATAGCCATAGCCTTGTGCCTGATAACGCTCATCTTCACTGCCATAATATGGCGCATGTGAGATGCCGCCACCTGGCGGGTGATAAAAGTCGTTAGCCTCCAGGCCCCAAATTGCGTAAAATGTCGTATCATCCATGATTGGCCGGCTAAAATCGAAAGGGGCCCCGTCTGGCTGCCGTGACCAATGCATAAAACCATTGCCGCTTTGCATTGGCGCAGGCGGCAATATATTTTCTAATGTTTGCCCTCTGTAAATATGTAATACATAGTACACCATGTTTTTGTACCCATGACCATGATGGTCGCCTGGATTCTTAAAGCTTCCGCCGGCGTGACAACAATCATGGGCAGCGCCTTCGGCAGGAGACTCATTTTCGGCTACGATGTTTACACTGGCATAGTCATAGCCGAATGTAAAAAATACCGCTACAGACATTACCAGCGCAAGATAAAGCGCAATAAGGCGCGCTATGCGTGCACCAGCTGTTTTTGTATGTCTTGTATGTATGTGTTTCGCGGGGACTGCATTCGTGATATGATTTTTATTTTGTTTTAACTTTTCAGAGATATGTAAGTTGTTATTACTTGCTATGTTTGGATGAGAACTGCGCAGAATATTCTTCATTATGTCCCTCCAATAAAATACAGTATTTTGGTGGAGTTTTTAGGCGTGCAGGAAAGTATAAAATACTATTATGGACGTGTATAGAATCAAAATTCTCCATAGATGGTGGCATACGGGTATGATTTTAGCCAAGGGGTATATGGGGCCGGGGCAGCCGAAATACCTTTGTTTTCGGGGCTGTTCCGGTTAAATGTTTACATGTGGTGGGACGCAAAAACAGGCCCGCGATAAACAGTGTTTCAAATCGGGCCTGTTTTAATGAAAAATAATTGACTTTGCAAGGAAGACCGAAACAATTTATTACCGGAAGAAATGGAACCCATAAAAATAGGCATGTTGGTTCTTATGATATTAGTCATAGGCAGAAAATTCAAACCGCGAGGCCACAACGTTACTGCCACCCCTGTCTGGTAAAGTTGCGGGGCGTAGGCGGCAGCATCCGGTTTTGATGATATCGACAAGGGCTTCTTCCGGTTTTGATGATACCGATAAAAGCGATTACACTTGTAGTACGGGATTACCGGCAGCGCTTCGAAGTTCGCAGCCGAACTTCCTGCGCATCTCCTCCGTAACAATACCAACCCCATCTCTATCAATAGCCCAAACCAGCGCCCCAAGCACACTTGGCGCGTCCAGCACCTTCAGCACAAAGGGCTTTTGATAATGTTCCTTAAGATACGCCTCAAAGGCAGTAACCAGCGTAGAATCCGGGTTTTTCTGCGGCAAAGAGCCTATAAGAACAATTTCCACCGCAACAGATTCAAAATCAAGTTCGCCTATAGCCCCCAGCACACTTTCGCCGTAGCAATGGGCCGAGGCGGCCAGTATGTCTTCCGCCGGGCCGTCACCCATTCCCGCGGCCTTAAAAACAAGCTTGCATACCGCAAGGGAAAAGGCATTGCGGTCCCCGTTAATATAATTCTCGTATATGGCCTCCATAAAATCATTTTTATGGGCGATATCAAAGGTTTTCATAAACATTTCAGTCATAACAGAAGGCGGATACCCCTTAAATAACTGGCCGTATACATATGAAGTACCCATCTCTGTTACATAACCGCCGCCGCCCTTGTCGCCGGTGATTGTCCCCATTCCGCCGATTTGTATTTGACGGCCGTTTTTGTCTATGCCCAGCACCGAAAATCCTGTACCGCATACACACGCAATGCCGTATCCGTGGCTTGTTGCGGCCTTTATGCCCAAGATACAGTCGTTATCCAGGTCAAAATCCGCGAAACCAAGGCTTGCAAGTATCCCGGAAATTTCCTCGTGCTGCTTTGCCGTGTCTACCCCGGCCATGCCAAACGCGGCGCGGCCTATATCCGCCGCAGTTATCCCATGGCGGCCCAGGAAATCCCCCAGCATTTGTGTTAGCACTTGGGTAAGTTCCCCATAGCCCCCGGGCATTGCCTCGTAGTTGCTTCCGCCGCCGGTGTATAAGTCAATTAGCCCCGTGTCGGCATTGTATAAGACGATATGCGTCTTAGTGTTGCCGCCGTCCAGTCCTAAAAAATATCCCATTTCTGCCTCCTGTATACTGGCGCGCACCCGGCAATTCCATTTCAGCCAAGTGCACCCTAGAAACTGTGTTATTTAAAAAATCTGGGCAAGTATTCCCTATGTGCATCCAGCATTTCGTCGTATGCGGCCTTGGTCTTGTGATAGTCCCCAAGCAGGGGGTGGGTTAACAGTGCCTCAAGGCCGGCGTCGTAATCGCCTTCTATGCCCGCCTTTATAGTTAGCTTTTCGTAGGCCTTTAGCATCTGTACCATCCCCTGTATGTGAAGGCTTACATTGGGGTTCAAAAGCGGCACGGGGCGTACGCCGTCTTTGCCTACTACGCATTTAACCTCCGCTACATCTTCCGGTTGAAGGAAGGGGATTGTGCCTAAGTTTGGCGTGTTTACAACATGCAGGTCGTTTTTGTCGTTTTCTATGGCGTCTACCAAAGATACCGCCGCCTCGGAGTAAAATGCGCCGCCGCGCTTTTCCAAAAGTTCGGGCTTTGTGTTTAGGCTTTCGTCTTGGTACAGCTTTAGCAAGTCCTCTTCAATGGCCATGCAGTCCTCGCCCCGTGTGGTTTTTGCGGCTTTGCAATCGGCCAGGGTTTTGCCGCGATTGTAATAATAATTCAAATAGTATGAAGGAATGCCCCCAACCCGCTGTAGGAAACTATCATCCGGCGCACCGGAATACTTCATCACTTCCTCGTCCCCAAACATCTGGGAGATAACATCCTCGCCCTTATGCATCACACTTGTTACCCAGTTAAAATGGTTAAGCCCCACAAAATCGAAACCGAAGCCTTCCGGGGCCCCGGCAAGTGCGCCAACCTTGCGGCGGAGCAGTTTCTCTATGCCAATGGGGCCGTTGCATAGGCCAATACTACGGATATTGCCCTGCATATCCAGCATTCCCGCAAGTATCCCCGATGGGTTAGAGAAGTTTATCAGCCACGCATCCGGCGCTGTTTCCTTAATAATGCGCGCAATATTCTCCACAACAGGAAGCGTGCGCAGGGCCTTGAAAAACCCGCCTATACCCGTGGTTTCCTGGCCTATAAAGTCGTATTTTAGAGGGATTTTTTCGTCCAATATCCGCGCCGGCAGCTGCCCTACCCGTATCTGGGCCATTACATAGTTAGCGCCCGCAATGGCCTCATTAAGGCATGAAGTTTCCACTACGGGAATGCTAAGCCCCCGGGCGGCTATCATGCGCCTGGCTAGTGCGGATATAATCCCGTTTTTGCGGCTGTCTATGTCCATCATGTAAAATGCGCCTACATTTAGTGCGCCTGTTCTGGATAGAAACCCGTCTACAAGTTCCGGCGTGTAGGTGCTGCCTGCGCCTATTACGGCGATTTTTAGTTCTTTCATTTGCGGCCTCCTTTTGTGGGGAAGTGATGGATTGCTTCTATTTTATCCGTCGCTTTAGAAACTCTGCCATCCAATTGTACTTCAGGGCTGAGAATGATACAAGAAAGGCGGGTTATATAGCAGTTTCGAGAACTATGAATATTTTAGCCCTGGCAAAACTTGCATAGTACTGCAAGAAGAATTATTATTTAACCGAGAGCGACAAATAGCATCAGCAACAATAATGCGAAGCGTACAAAGGAATGCGCAAAGGAGAACGCTATGTTTGATTTTACTCAACTGCTAAGTTTACTGGGAAGCCCGCCCGTTACATCGTTTATTGCTACATATGCCGCAACAAAAGGCTTAGATGAACTTTTAAATGCAGTTAAATCTCAAGATACAATTGCATATCAATTGTTAACATGCCTAGAGAAGGCTTTGAGGAAAACCTGCAATCACTTTGACTGGGAATATGATTCAACAGCAATTCCAGAAACATTCCTTCCACATTGGAGAAGTATAAAGACAATAGACACAACAGAGTCTCTTTCAAGTGTTATAGAGAACGCTGTTGGGCGTCATGTAAGTTTGGAAGTGCTTGAGTATTGGGCGCATTCTTTTTACAATGCAGTTTCCGACTCCCAATTCGAACATTTGTATAAATACTTGGTAATAAATAAACTAAGCGATAATGAGCCGCCAACGCCTAAACCCTTACCCGACACCCATCGCTACATAACCTTAGCCGCTCCGCCAACCAATAAAGAATTCAGCTATCGCGACGAAATGGTTGAGGATTTATACAAAACAATCCACCAGAACAAGAAACTCGCCTTGATTAGCGGGCTAGGCGGCATTGGCAAAACAACCATTGCGAAAGCGCTGTACCACAAGGTTAAAAATGAGTTTAAACACATAGCATGGGTTGAGTATCAACACAGTATCAAAGACAGCTTGCTAAGTTCATTTACGCTTTTCAATGATATTAAAGATAGTGCCGACAGATACAGAAGAATAACAAACTTTCTACTGGGCGCAACAAAGGACACCATAATATTTATTGATAACGTATCCGATAACGACTATGAAGGTGTGAGTTTTATAGAGCAACTGCCTGTAAATGTAGTGCTAACGTCAAGGTCAAGCAAGATAGGAAATTTTACGCCGTTTACCGTAGGCTTTTTATCAGAGAAGCAATGTGTAGAAATCTTTTATAAGTATTATGAATATGATACAGCGCGGGAACGTGAGAGCATTGTGAGTAAGCTGGTGCAGCTTGTAAAATGTCATACTCTTTCCGTAGAGTTGCTGGCGCGTGCGGCCAATAGGCCCGGGTATTCATTAGAAAAGTATGCGGCAGAATTAAAAGAAAAAGGGTTTGAGTATCCTGATTTCAGCGTGAGAACTAATCATACCGCCAACACCAAAACCATAGCCGAACATTTGAGGACGTTGTTTGAGTTGGTTACGGTAAATGATGAGCAGCAACGGATATTGAAAAATTTCGCTGTCATGCCAAGTGTTGAAATACCTGCAGAAGTAGAAGCATGGCTTGGCTGCGCGGTAGATGACATAATGGGGTTAACAGAATTGGGCTGGTTAGCCGTGTCTGAAACAGGTTATGAAATGCACCCGATAATAAAAGAAGCGATACTGCTTCAATATAATAGCGTTGAATATGAAGACTTTGAGGCAATTGTTAAATATATGTCAGGTGACGATTATATAAATGATGCTGAAATATACACAAAGGTTCGCGCTCGTCTTAGCATTGTAGAGCCTATAATGAGTTGCCTGGGGAATATTGAGAACGAAGACATTGGCTTGTTGTTCAATAATATTGCGATTGTGTATTCTCGTCAGGGAGATTACCACAAGGCACTGGAATGGCATCAGAAGACTTTGGAAATCTGCAAAAAAGTATTAGGCTTAGAGCATCCAAGCACCGCCACAACCTATAATAACATTGCTGAGGTGTATGTTCGTCAGGGAGATTACCACGAGGCTCTGGAATGGCATCAGAAGGCTTTGCAAATCCGTGAAAAAGTATTGGGATTAGAACATCCAAATACCGCCACAACCTATAACAACATTGCATCTGTGTTCAATAGCCAAGGAGATTATCCCAAGGCATTGGAATGGTATCTAAAGGCTTTGAAAATCTGTGAAAAAGTATTGGGCTTAGAACATCAAGACACCGCTGCAACCTATAATAACATTGCACTTGTGTTCGATAATCAAGGAGATTATCCCAAGGCATTAGAATGGTATCAAAAGGCTTTAGAAATACGTGAAGAAGTATTGGGCTTAGAACATCCAGACACCGCCACAACCTATAATAACATTGCATCTGTGTTCAATAGCCAAGGAGATTATCCCGAGGCTCTGGAATGGCATCAGAAGGCCATGGTAATCAAGGAAAAAATATTGGGCATAGAACATCCGTCCACCGCCACAACCTATCATAACATTGCGCTTGTGCATACTCATCAGGGTGATTACCCAAAGGCACTGGAATGGAATCAGAAGGCTTTGAAAATCTGTGAAAAAGTATTGGGCATAGAACATCTAGACACCGCCTCAACCTATAATAACATTGCTGGGGTGTTTGCTAGTCAGGGAGATTACTCCAAAGCACTGGAATGGAATCAGAAGGCTTTGAAAATCCGTGAAAAAGTATTAGGCTTAGAGCATCCAGACACCGCCACAACTTATAATAACATTGCTGGGGTGTTTGTTCGTCAGGGAGATTACCACAAGGCACTGGAATGGTTTCAGAAGGCTTTGCAAATCTGTGAAAAAGTATTGGGCTTAGAGCATCCAAATACCGTCGCAATCAAGGAAAATATTGCGTTCGTAAAGGTTTTACTTAATTAGCCCATTGTGCTATTCAATGAAGTGGTGAAACCCTATTATTGCAAGGAGTCTCCGCCATCGCGTGAAGTCTCCGTCAACATAAAAGCGTTGAACGTAGCGAAGCAATCCAAGGCTCAATAGCCTTTATCGGTATCATCAAAATGGAGGCTCTGCCCCAAATCCTGCCGCTATGCGAAGGACGAACCCACTCCACATCCCCGCACCGCTACGGCACCACATCTTGCGCGGCGGCACCATATTGGGGATTTTCTTGTTCTTAATTTGTGCAAACCACCATATAGGCGTTTCGACATGAAATAGGCCAAAACAGCCGAAAAATGCAACCCTTCAATGCATTTTCCCGCACAGCCCGAAGCCCAATTTCAAACGAAATCACTATATGCTACATAACCGAAAAAAGGTTTACCATTAATATCAAAACCGGCCACATATCATTCAATCCCAACTTGGATGGACTATACACATACAGTTGCCACTGCACACAGGCACTATAAACCCCCAAGTTATCCGATATTAAAAAACAGCAACATTACGCAAAAGATGCCCGGCCTCTTTCGCCATATAGGCTTTTTTGTATACACCTAGTTCTTCTTATACATTCACACTTTTGTAATAGGTTTTGAAAATTCCTGATAGAAGCAACCCCTGATTTATGATACACTGCAAGAGTAAGAAGCAGTTGACAATGAGGAGTTTATTTTAGACACAATGAAGATTTATTTGGATAATTGCAGTTACAACCGCCCATTTGATGACCAGACACAAATGAAAATTCGACTGGAGACGGAAGCCAAACTTTACATCCAAGCTGGCGTTCGTATTGGCCGATATTCCTTGGTGTGGTCATACATGCTTGATTTTGAAAATGCTGAAAATCCTTATGAAGAAAAGCAACGTACCGTCAGCCTGTGGAAAGACATCGCTAATGAATACTGTCCATCATCTGAGGAAATATTGTTAGCAAGTACGATGTATATGGGTCATGAGATTAAAGCCAAAGATGCCCTTCATATTGCCTGTGCGGTAAAACACAACTGTGATTACTTTATCACAACGGATAAAAAACTGCTCAACAAGAGCATTGACGGAATCCGAATCATCAACCCGATTGATTTTATTAGGGAAACGGAGGGCTTGTAATGAGGTCTGATACAGTAGTGCGCCTTGATGCGATGAATGCACTTATATCCAGTCTTGGAGAAGTGGACGCTGAAAGATTTATTGTTATGGTCAAGCGCGACACTTTTGATTATACGGAATGGCAACGCAATCTATGGCGCGATAAAAGCATTGAAGAAATCCATATGATGGCAACAAACCATGAGAAAAATACAAACAAAAGGCAGCCCGTATCGCAAACATAGCACACCACTGTGCTGATTATTAATGCCCGATGGCGAAATGATTATCGTCATGTGTGCAATACCCCCAAGTTATCCGATATTAACAAACAGCAACATTACACAAAAGATGCCCGGCCTCTTTAACCTTCGCATATCAACTACTGCTAATCTCAAGAATTGAAAAAGGCGAAAGACATGTTATAGACGCAGAACTTAAAGTATTAGCACAAGCGCTAGGCGTTTCTATGGACTGGTTAGTAGAAGATAAAGATTAGCACATGCCCCCCAGCCCCATTTATCACGCCAATCTGTGATAAATGGGGCTTATAGAGAAGCTGCTACCCAAAATACAGCTTGCTTACATCCGCCCATGCAGAAAAATCAGGTATTCTCAAATGGCTGGCGTAGTCAACCAGCATTCCCTTTATCTCTTCAAAGTCTTTGGTCATGTATTGATATTGCTTTAGGCTGCCGTCTTTTTCCGTTAAATTTATTTCAATGGTATACCCTGTTACAACCTGTCTTTTTTTGAATAAACCTTTTGCCTCGCTAAGATTCGCAGCCTGCATATAATTCACACAATTTATAGCCGGCGAAACTTCCAATACAACAAAGGCATCTACTTCATTTTGCAGCCTTTGCAGGTCCTGTGAGATTTCACTGATAGCAGAAAAAATTTTTTCATCTTCAATATCCGTCCTTACAACATACTGATACATATCGCACCTCGCTAAATATAAAATTGTTAGGCTACGTCTTTCGGGGCTACGGCCCTAAACTTATGCCTCGTAGTAATAATACCACATCCTCAAAATCCGCACCCTCGCGCATCTCAGTTGTATATCCATTTTCGTCGGGCATGGTATTTCCTATAAAATCTAAAAGTCGTGGGTTACTTGGGTTAAACATATACATATTGTCATCTGAAATCAAAATCCACTCGCCGTTATTATCTTCGCATAGGATTATGGCAATGCGCTCCGCACCACTAATTGCGGACAAATTGCCTGCAAGCGCCAACATAAGCCTGTCTGCGGGGTGGGTAATATGCTCTATGGATTGGGCTATGGCTTGTGCCCTTATAGCCGGATAGTTAAATCTGTCGTGAGCAGGGTCCCCCCAAAGCAATCCGGTAGCTATAGGCTCCAACTGCTGTATATTGTGGACACCAATATGTCTTGTGAGATTTTCCCATCTCGGCTCCTCATACACAATATCCCTGCTTACCTGCCGGCGGATAGTTCTCAAACTCAATTCATTTCTTTCGCTGAGTGCATCCATGTCAAAAGAGTAGAAATTGTAACTCCCACTGCTCCGCATACTTATAAAAGGAATGGAAGCAGGCCCGCCAAGCCAAAAACGAATGCCTTCCATACTAAGATAAGCTATAGGCTTAAACTCACCGTCAAAAAAGCTATAAACCTGCTGCCCGCCATACCAAAACGAACTAAAATCAACCACAAGAATAAAAATATCTGCTTCGCCAGAATTACCGGGCAGCCTATACATCCAAAAGCCCGTGGGCTCGGCCATCTCGTTTCCCGTAGCGGAATGAATCATGCCCCTTGGTATGGGAATATATCTATGCACACCCCTGTGGGAGTATGGCGCATCACTAACCCCACGTACTATCGATTGGTCAAGGAAATACGCCGGGTAATGGTTCATAATAAAATTAAGCGCCATCCAGTCCCGTATGCTATGAGAAGAAAGGTCGACACCGTGCAGTTCTTCATTAACAATCACGCTTACATTGATAAACGGGCTGGAGAGTCTCCACAATTCCTCTCCTGCCAAGCGCTCATATGGCTCAAAAGTCATTCCAAAAACCGTGTCCAACCCAAATGCCGCGTGGTTTACGGTTACATTTACCCCGACACTACTTGTACCTAAGTAGATGTGGTGGCTATACAAAATCTCAATTACTTTTACGCTTGTATCCGCTCCTTGAAAGCCGTATAAAAATTCCTCATATCGCGCAGTGAGGGGTATCCCTTGCTCCTCTAGAAGCCTTGGAATATCACCTGAATCCAGGGTTTCAAAAAAGCTTGTTATTGCGTGAATTAGAGGGGCCTCTGCCACACTTATTCTGTTATCTACCATAATACCCTGGAAATTTACAAGGCCTAACGTCCTGTAATACCCAAAGTCGTCGGCATATTTTGTTATGTACCATGGGTGCCCTTCAACGTGGCCACTATCCATGAAAAATACAACCCTTTTTACATCATCGTCAAGCTTATTTGCGATATGAGCGTGGACATACAGTACACTACCCCAAAAGCCTTCAATCTCCACAACACGCAGCCCGGTGTCTGCGTGGCGGTTTATGAGTTCGCCGGCAATCCAGTTAGCGTAATGGCGCTGTACAAAATTTGCGCCGTCTGCGCCCAAGGTGTTAAGAAGGGTTTGCGTGTGGCCGTTTTCTATGGCCTCGAAGTGGCGGAGCACCAGCTGCACCGCTTCATCGGGCATATTTTCGCAGACTATTGCCTCGGGCTCGCTTTTTTGTTCATCTGCTTCCAGTTCTGGCTCTGGCATTGGTTCCGGCTCATACTCCGGTATGTTAGTATCAATATATTCGCCCGAAACGTAATCATTTGTTTCGGAGTTATCGTTAGACCGTCTGCCGCAAGCTGCTAAAAGTAACGCAATAGACAGCATAACAATAATGTATAGGGCTATTTTTCTTTTCATACTTTGCGCCTGCCAATCATTAATACTTGTAGAACGTTGTTTAGCTGAAAATATTATTACCCAGGTATATATGGCTTAGCTTATACCGATTCCAATTTAAATCCTATCTGCCTATCGCGGCTAAGCGCGGGAAAGCGCTTGCTCCGCGTTTCCCGCAGCCGCTCTGTCAGATAGGTTTAAATTTGGAATCGGTATTAGTTTCTCGGTCTCCATATTAATAAAAGCCCAACAAATATGATTACAGCCAGTAACAGTATACTTAATGGTGTAAAAATTGGAGACGAATAATCAACATCGGGATGTCTTGCATGTGGGTGGGGGGAATTAATAAATGAAATTATACCACCAATTATAATGAAGATTGGAAATGCAATAGCTACATACAATATGCTGCCGCTAATTTTCCCTGCGATTTTATTAAGCTTTGCGCATACAATTGTCGCGATTATTAGAAACAGCAAAACGTAAAGGTAAAATTCGATTGGGTTTTCAGAGATATTCACCGGTCGCCTCCTGTAAACTTAATAATTTTGTCGAAAATCTGACCGCCAAGGCGATATTGAATCCTATGAACATAGCTTCTCACTCAATGACGCTTTACCCAAACAATTCATCGGCGGTTACGTTCATTATACCATCAATCGTTTTCGTTATCGCAGTTTTAGTAAATATCGTGTAGTAATAATTTTCATATCCGGGCAGTAGGACAGGATCCGACCCTGCCGTGTTCCTACGCCTTCAGCTTCGGAAACACGAGCAGGTCTACTCCTTCCATGTCGTGCCGTTTTCAAGATTATGGATATCGAGGATTTAACACCATGCAAACTGTGGTATACTTTATTATGAAAGCAGGTGAATAAAATGGTGTTCTTTGAACGAGAGTTATATGACGATTTAATAAAATGGGTACAGAAATCACGCCACGCCTTATACCTGGAAGGGCCAAGGCAAGTAGGCAAAACCGAGCTGCTACAGAAACTCGGGCGCGAACACTTCAAGACTTGCGTGTATATAGACATAAAGCGTTATGCAGAAAAATTTTGCGCATTAATGGAATATCATGAAGAGAAATTTGGTCGCTCTGCATTCCCAGAGGAAATGGGGCCAGTGTGGGAAGGCGTCTTCCGTGACTTTGGCCCCACATACACCAATGACCCAGATACGCTAGTAATCCTTGATGAAATTCAAGAATCGCCCAAAGTTTATAACTCCATAAGGTATATTCGCCGTGGATTAAAAAGCAAGCTGGCTGTATCGGGGAGTTATCTTGGCATCACAACCCAAAACAAGGAATACTGGCACTCCGCAGGTGACATTGCTACATTTGAATTATCCAGTTTATCCTTTAGAGAGTTCATAAAAGCGAATGGCCTTTGGGACGAATACGACAAGATACAAACCATTGATATGACAAACATGACCGAGCCCGAACAAGCTATATGTGAACAGGTTCGAGAATTATACAAAATCTACTGTCAGATAGGTGGGTATCCAGATGTCGTACAGGAGTGGATATATAGCAAGGATATAGATTCTAGCAAAGAAGTTGTTTCCAGAATCCTCAACTCACTATATAACGAAAGTAGCAGCTATTTTGGCGATGTTGTTGGTGGTTCGTTATGGGCACATACGTTGGAACTGGTTGCGTCACATATAGTTACAAAATCAGGAGACTTGGACATAAAAATCGCCAAAGAAGGATTTAGAGGTGATGATTCCAAGGGGTTAGAAGTACACCGCAAAGACAAAGTAAATGCCTTAAAATGGTTGGATGATTGTAAAATTGTTGGGATGGTGCATGTATACAATGAAATAGGAAGAGTTGTTGAGCCTGGCATTAAATTGCAATTCTTTTTCAGGGACATGGGCATAATGGCAATGATATGTGGAAAATCTCGTATCATATTACCGTCCGATTTTAACGGCATGATTGCTGAAAATTTTGCATACCTACATTTGCGGGATTCAACCAAAACATATTTTGATGATAACAGTATTAATTCGTTTAACGGCAGTTGGGGACAGATTGACTTTATCATGCACAGTAAAGACCTTCGCAGGTTTGGCATTGAAGTCAAGCATGGCAGTGGCGGCACAAAATCTGGTGATAAGGCACTAGCTGACGGCAAGATTGATTACCTGATACGGGTGCAGGACACCTATGGGTCAATTCAAGATAAGCAGGCAACTGTACCAATCTTCATGCTGGACAAATTAAAATATGTAGTAGAGTAGTACCGAAATATTTATAACCCTAAGCTAAAGCCCGTGGCAAAAAATGTCGCGGGCTTTTGTTATGCCCAAAATTCAATAATTATCAATGCTTTGCTTACGCTATACCAGTATCCTTTATGCGATGACGCTTTTTCCTGTTTTTTACTCAAATTAGAGTAATACCGATTCCAATTTAAATCCTATCTGCCTATCGCGGCTAAACGCGGGAAAGCGCTTGCTCCGCATTTCCAGCAGCCGCTCTGTCAGATAGGTTTAAATTTGGAATCGGTATAACGTGTTGCTTATCTTTTTTATGGAGTCCTGCTTAAGTTCTTCCCTCAAGTTCCGCAAATATTCCGAATATGCTGCATTTTCTGTGCCGTAGGTCAAGTTTTCTGTATGCTCTAGGGGAATCCATGTTTCAAGGGGGGCCTCGTTGTGCGAGATAACGCCTTCTAAATTGTCCAGGGCGTGGAATAGCTTGGATTCGGCTGTGTTTCGCTTCGCCATTTCTGCGAAAAGTGCCGCAAACTCTTGCGTGATGCCTTCGGGCAACAGCTTTAGTAGTTCGGCTACAGCTGTGGCCTCGTGCTCTTCGTCTTGTGCTGTTTTGTAAAACGATGGGATATCACCTGTAACGGCTTCGCCAAAGTCGTGGATTAGGCACATTTTAATCAGTTTTTCCTGGTCTACTTCCGGGAACTGGGGGGCTACAAGTATGGCCATAACGGCAAGCCGCCAGCTATGCTCGGCTACGCTTTCATGCCTGCCGCTGGATGTCCAGCTATGGCGGGTGGTGCATTTTAACTTTTCTATGACGTTTAGAAATTCTATTAGTTTTCTTGGCTGCAAGCAAATTCGCTCCTTTTGGCGGCATTATGGGGTATTTTTGGCGCCTTTGGGTTAGGCTCGTGCATATGGGTTTTATCATTCATTCCGCCCATTACGGCGATTCCATCACCAGCCGAACCTATAAAGCCTTTTTCGGTATCATCAAAACCGGAAAAAAGGTTGTCCATTTGTATCAAAACCGGATTTTCCTATTATTAATCCGGTACCGAAGTAGCCGTGCCGCCGCCAAATAACTGGTATCCAAACACGCCCCATTGCCCCCCAAGATGAAAGCCTGTGCCCATGCGTGTTGCATCGGCGTTTAGGATATTTCTCCTGTGCCCGGGGGAGTCCATCCAGCCTTCCACAGCCGCCTCCGGCGTCCAAAACCCGGCTATACCGTTGGCTGCCCTCATTCTCACTATTCGGTCACCAAAAGCGTCGGCTGTTCCAAACGAGCCTCCGTACGGCCCTTCTGTATGGCCCAGTGTGGTATTTAAGTTTGCCATGGTTTGAGCATAAAATCGCGCCGCAAGCATAAGTGTATGGCATATAACAAGTGGGGCCAGCCCGTAGTTTGCGCGCTCTATATTTACCAGGCGCACAACTTCCAATTCAAACGCGCTTGCGCCGCCGTTTGCGTTGTACTCGTCAATCCACGCTTGACGCTCGGCTGCCGTTAGCCTGCGGTTTGGGATTGTTATTTCAGATGTTGTGTATGCAAACGGCGTTTCCCGAGTGACCGGTGCCGGAGTGGGTGCCGGGGTTGGCGCTGCCGGCTCTTGGCCTGGCTGTGCGTTCGTTATGCCGTGAATAAACTCGTATAATCGCATCATAGTTACAATGCTTTGCTCCCTGGTATACGACCCTTGGGGCGCAAACATATTATTGCCAACGCCGCCCATTATCCCCACGCTTTGTACGCTTCCAACACCCTCTGTTGCCCATGGGGATATGCTTGCGTTATCGGCAAAAGTTACTGCCGCCGCTGGCAGCGGGTACTCCAGCACCGCCGCTAAACGGGCAACTAAAACCGCCGCCTGCTCCCGGGTTATATTGCCGTGTGGGTTAAACCTGTTGCCTCCTATCCCGGACACAATGCCAAGATACGCCGCTCTTTCTACGTTTATGTCGTTGGTATCGTCGAAGCTTATGCGCCCTGGGGTGCCGGTGCGGCCTTCAAAGGGGCCGTGATGGTTTTCGTATAGCGCAACAGCCAGCGCCGCAAACTCACTGCGGGTTATGGCCCGGCCATAATCGGATTGTAGGTTTTGGGGCACAAGCCCCAGCCGGATGGCTTCTTCTACCGCGTCCGCAGCCCAGCTTGACGGCACGGCCAGTGCCGGGGTTATGGAAAGAGCAGTAAACAGCAGCGCCATTAGTATTGCGATAAATTTTCTTCTGGTTTTCATGTGTTTCCTCCTTGATGGGTTTACCTGCTTGAATAATACACAAATCATACCTGACTTGTACAGTCTTAATATCTGTGCTGTATGCCCGAATGAGAAGCTGTATTCAACTTCGACAATGACGCATTTGCGCGGCGATTTTTCGCAGATTGAGGAGGTGGTTTCGCCGCTTGCCAAGAAGGCAAGCAAGAAAACGCCGACGAAAAGCTGCGGAAAATCGACCGCAAAGGCGGCGTTGGCGGAGTTGAATACAGCTTCT